>Ga0228698_1000048_pt1 | contig 119466 bp, 107 predicted proteins | sample McNCre117_Aug_MG_FD_178015 | JGI IMG/M metagenome (GOLD analysis project Ga0228698, IMG submission 178015) | Freshwater microbial communities from McNutts Creek, Athens, Georgia, United States - 1-17_Aug_MG | ecosystem: Environmental > Aquatic > Freshwater > Creek | place: USA: Georgia... | reverse complement strand
AACTTGCTCCCAAGGCATGGCTCTCTCCATCCAACTTGATGGAAAAAGTGTCACCCATGTCCGCGCACAGAGTGTTACCTATGTCTCCGGTCCATACATCCACCCCCGCCGGGGCGGAAAGGGAGCCTTAACAGCCGATTTGGTTGTTTCGCGCCGAATACGGAATTACAGGCGGGGCGCCACCACCATCATTGCGCGCTGCTGTTTCGCGCCACCAGTTCTAGACGCCGATAAAGTTCCGTAAGCCTGCGATGGAGCCTCACTTCGGTGAGGCCGTAGCCGAGGCGACGCAACAAAATTGGCTGTCCGCTTTAAGGCTCCCCTCACCGCCTCCGAGCCGACCGAACCCCCGCCAACTCCGAAACGATGCCAAGCACCCGAGCAAGCCGCCCGGACTCATGCACCTCCACGGTGAAAGTCATCCAAGCCGTGCCTTTAATCGACTGCGTCTGCACCCCCGTCACATTCATCTTCTCCTTGGCAAACACCTCGGAAATGTCCCGTAGCAAGCCCTGCCGGTCATAGGCCTCAATGGCCACATCCACCGGGTACACGCCGCCGTCCTTGCCCGGCTCGGAGCCCCAGGCCACGTCGATGCAGCGGTCGCCGCTGCGTTGGATCATGTTGCGCAGGTTGGAGCAATCCGAGCGGTGCACGCTCACACCTTTGCCGCGCGTCACAAAGCCGGTAATCAAATCGGGTGGCGCGGGTTTGCAGCAGTTGGCCAGCTGGGTCATGAGCGAATCCACGCCCACCACCAGCACCCCGCCCTTGCCGCCATGGCGCGCGGCACTGGGCTTTTTGAGCAGGGGCACATCGTCCTGATCCGGCGTGGGCTCGGGCGGGCGCAGCACGATTTCGATGTTGCGCAACGAGAACTCGTCCTTGCCCACCACCTCAAACAAATCGTCCGCAGAATTGAAGCCCAGTTGCGCAGCCAGGTCGTCGAGCTTGATGGCGGTTTTGCCTTCGCGCTGCAGCAGTTTTTCCACGGCCTCACGACCTTTGGAAAGGGTCTCGCCCATGGCCTGGGCGTTGAACCAGGCGCGCACCTTGGAGCGTGCGCGGTGACTGGACAGAAAGCCCAGCTCAGGGTTGAGCCAGTCACGCGATGGCCCGCCTTCCTTGGCGGTGGTGACTTCCACCGTCTGGCCGTTTTTGAGCGGCGTGTTGAGCGGCACCATGTGGCCGTCCACCTTGGCGCCGCGGCATCGGTGGCCCAGGCTGGTGTGCACGCTATAGGCAAAGTCCACGGCGGTTGCGCCCTTGGGCAACTCCACCACGGCGGCATCGGGTGTCAGCACATAGATGCGATCGTCCAACAAAGCGGCGTCTTGCGCGGAGCCCGCTGAACCCGCACCGTCGCCCTCGCCTTCTTGCGCACCCGACAAATCGCGTTCCCAAGCCAGCAACTGACGCAGCACGGCGATCTTGGCGTCGTACTCGCTGCTGGCCGATACGCCTGCATAGCCCTTGGCACCCGCTTCCTTGTAGGCCCAGTGCGCCGCCACACCGTGCTCGGCATGGTCGTGCATGGCTTGCGTGCGCAGTTGCACCTCAATCGGCTTGCCACTGGCATCACGCACCACCGTGTGCAACGACTGGTAGCCGTTGGGTTTGGGCCGGGCAATGTAGTCGTCAAATTCGTCGGTAATGGGCGCGAAGTGCTCATGCACCCAGGCCAGTGCCGTGTAGCAGTCAGGCACCGTGGGCACCACGATGCGCAGCGCGCGGATGTCGTACACCTGCTCAAAGCCCAGCGATTTGCCGCGCATTTTTTTGACGATGCTGTAAATGTGCTTGGGGCGGCCCTGCACCTTGGCCTGGACGCCCTGCGCTGCCAGGTCTTGCGCAAGCTGGTTGCGCAGCGCTTCCACCGAATGCTCACGCTCGGTGCGCTTTTCATCCAGCAGCTTGGCAACCTGTTTGTAGGTGTCGGGCTCCAAGAAGCGGAAAGACAGGTCTTCCAGCTCCCATTTGATTTCCCAGATGCCCAGGCGGTTGGCAAGCGGCGCAAACACCTGCAGCGACTCTTTGGCCAAACCCGCCGGCACCGGTAATTTGGTGGCCGCAAAGAAGCGCAGCGTTTGCAAACGCGAAGCCAGCCGCAGCATGACCACGCGCAGATCGCGCGAGAAAGCCAGCAGCATCTTGCGCACGCTCTCGGTCTGCGCAGCGGCGGTTTGCGCCATGGGCGCGTTGCTTCCGGCGTGCGACGCAGAGGCCTGGGCTACCCGCGCCATGCGCTGCACACGCACCAGTTTGGTGGTTTCCAGCGCCAGATTGGCAAAGTTATCGCCAAAGGCCTTGGCAATCACCTCATGTGGCTTGTTCAGATGGTCGCAGGCATACACCAAGTAGCAGGCGGCCTGCATAGCCTCGGAACCGCCAATGGTTTTCAGGATGGCCGCTACCGCATCGGCGTGGGCCAGGATGTTTTCGCCCGTGTCCAGCGTCTCGCTGGTAAGCAGCGGCTCAGCAAATGCGCGAGCGCGCGCCAGCGCACCAACCTGCTCAGGCAGGCCCTGAGCGGTGATGGCAATCACCGGCGGCGACTCCATGCCGGAGTCGGCAGAAGAACTTTTCATAAACAGTGCAAGACAGGTGAGGTTGCCGTCAGCGCAGCAAGAAAGAGGCCACGGCGTTGACCTGGTCGTCTGCCACCAAGGTGGGGGCATGGCCCACGCCCTCAAACTCCACCAGACGGGCCTTGGGGCCGCGCTGCGTCATTTGCAAAGCGGTGCTGGGCGACAGCAGATCGGACTGCGCGCCGCGCAGCAGCAGGGTCTCTGCAGTGATGGCGTCGTACAGATCCCAAAGCGCGGCTTCGCCTTGCTGGGCCACCTCCTCGGTGATGGCCTGAAACGGCAGCGCAATGGCGGGGTCGTAATGCAGCCTCACCCCGCCCTCCGGGCCGGGCTTGACCATGTGGCGCGACAGCTCCAGCCACTGCTCGGTCGTATGCGGCCCAAAGCTGCTTGCGATGACGCGCAGATGGTCAGCGGCCTGTTGAAAAGCATCGAACTGCATGTTGTTGCCGAGGTAGGTGCCAATGCGCAGCAGCGATTCCCACTCCAGCACCGGCCCCACATCGTTGAGCACCAAGCGCCGCACCGTCGCACCCACGGCTTTGGCGTGCACGGATACGGCAATGCCAATCAACCCGCCCATGCTGGTGCCCACCCAGTCCAGGGTCTGGGGTTTGAGCTGCGCCAGCAGGGCCAGCATGTCGGCCACATAACTCGGCACGGCATAGGCATTGGTATCGGAAAGCCAGTCGCTCTTGCCACGCCCTGCCACGTCCGGACAGATCACGCGCACGGGCGTGGGAGAACGCGCGACCAGGGCTTGCGCCAGCACATCAAAGTCGCGCCCCTGGCGGCTCAGGCCATGCACGCACACCACGGTGTGGGCGGCAGCGGCATCGCCCCACTGCCAATAGGCCATGCGATGGCTGCCCGCTGCGTCGGGGCAGTTGATGAAATTCAGAGTGGGGTCAGCCATGCTCAAGCTCGGTGTTTCATAATGACTCCATCCTAATTCAAACCCCTCTCACTTCAGAAAGATTGCTCCCATGTTGAAAGGCAAAACTGCGTTGGTTACCGGCTCCACGAGCGGCATTGGGCTGGGTATTGCCAAGGCATTGGCGGCACAAGGCGCCAACATCGTGCTCAACGGTTTTGGCGATGTGGAAGGCCCCAAGGCCGAGATTGCCGCGCTAGGCGTGCAAGTGGCCTACCACGGCGCCGACATGACCAAGCCCACCGAGATTGAAGACATGGTGGCCTTTGCCAACAAGACCTTTGGCAGCCTGGACGTGCTGGTCAACAACGCCGGCATCCAGCATGTGGCCCGTGTAGAAAACTTTCCCGTCGAGCGCTGGGACGCCGTGATCGCCATCAACCTCTCCAGCGCCTTCCACACCACACGCGCTGCCCTGCCCGGCATGCTCGCGCGCAACTGGGGCCGCATCATCAATGTGGCATCGGTCCACGGCCTGGTGGGCTCGGCCGAGAAGTCTGCCTACGTGGCGGCCAAGCACGGCATCGTGGGCCTGACCAAGGTCACAGCGCTGGAAAATGCCACCTCGGGCGTAACCTGCAACGCCATCTGCCCCGGCTGGGTGCTCACGCCGCTGGTGCAAAAGCAGGTGGATGCCAAAGCCGCTGCACTCAATATTTCCAACGAAGAAGCCACCGGCTTGCTGCTGGGCGAGAAAGAGCCCTCCAAGCAATTCACCAGCACCGACGAGTTGGGCGCGCTGGCGGTGTTCTTCTGCTCTCCCGCGGGCAACAACGTGCGCGGGGTGGCGTGGAACATGGATGGCGGTTGGACAGCGCAATAAGCCCTTCAGCCTCTCATGAAAAAGCCCGCATCCGCGGGCTTTTTCATGTCTGCCTGTTAACAGGATTTAGCGTGACTGCTTGAACGCCATGACCGCTTGGTTGCGCAAGGTTCGCAGCAAGGCCAGTTCTTTTTCGTCCAACTCCAGCGCGCCTTTTTGGGTTTTGTCGGCATAAATCAAACCGAACGGCGCGCCCTTCAACTGGAGCGGCAAAACCAAAAACGCCGGTGCATTCAAACTGTGGAGGTACCAGTCCGGCAAGCGGGACAGGATGTGCGGGTCGCTGGAGTCGCTGATCATGCTGTCCACGCCCTTGATGCACACCACGCCAAACAGGTCGGGCGTTGCGGCTTTGAGCGGCACCTTGAAATGCTTGACGAAAGACTCCACGCCCTCGCCCAGGCCAAAGCGCCCCACCACGGTTTCGGTCTTTGCGTCGCGCATGCAAAAGATGATGCGGTCGAAGCCCATGGCGCGGTACATGGTCTCCAGAATCATGCGCAGCACATCGGTGAGCTTGAAGTCCTCCACCATGGCATTGGTGATGTCCTGGATACCGGCGGCCAGGGTTTCTGCCACGCGAGGTGACTTGGGCGCTTGCGGCGCTGCGGCATCCGTCTGCACTGCCTGCGTGGCCTGCAGCGCCAAGGGGTCTGCCTTGCGGCCGGTGGGCACAGGGTCTGAAGATGCAGGGGTATGGTCTGAATGCAGCACCTTGTGTGCCGCCGACTCACGCTTGACACGGATCTCCATCGCAGCGGCCATCTCCTGCAGCTTGGCCTTGGCCTGCGCTACCACCGTAACAACCTGCTTCTCGTTGCTGCCCAAGGCTCTTGCATACTTGCGCGCCACCTGTGCAATGGGGTTGGCAACGGAAGCAGCATCGTGCGTGAGCATCACATCGGCAATCTCGTTGGAAGCCGTTGCCACCCAGCGCAGACGCTCCACCGTATCCGCAGACGGATTGGCGGGCGCAGCGCCCACAGGCCGCCGCATGCAGCGCTGAATGCTCTCAGGCAAGCCCCAGGCCTTGGCGATACCGATGCCCAAGTCTTCATAGCTCAGACCCAAAACACGCAGGGAAGCGGCTGCCTCGGTGGGTGGCGGCCTACCCGTGACCATCAGGCTGCGCACCTGCTCGGCTTCTTCCGGAAAATAAAACTGCGTGAGCAGCCGCCCCATGTTCTGGAACATGGAACCGATAAAGGCCTCTTCGGCCTCATGCTCGGTGGCGCACATCTCCGCGCCCAGGGTGCCGGCCAACAGGCAGCGCACAAACTCGTCCTTGAGCTGGGCTGCATGGCCTTTGTCCTGCATGTGTTCCAGCAGCACCAGACTCAGCGCCATGTTGCGTATGCCGTTAAAGCCCACCAGCGTGACCGCGCGCGACACCGTGCTGATGCTGCCGCTGTGCGCGTAGTGGGCGCTGTTGACCACGCGCAGCAGCTTGTTGGTGAGCGCCACATCCTTGAGGATCTGGTTGGTCACGCTGCTCACGCTCTCGGTCTCGGAGGTGGCCATGCTCTGGATGCGCACCACCGATTCCGATAGCGCCGGAAAGTCGGACTTGTGGCGCATGCGCCGCATCAGAAACTCCAGCACGCCGCCCGCACCGCCGCCCTGGGCCGCTTCGTCCGGCAAGGGTTGGCGCCAGGCGCTGAGCGCCGTGAAAAAACTGCGTGCATCCGGAAACCGCCGAGCCGGGTCCAGCGCCAGCGCGCGGTTCACCAGCGAGCGCAGTGCGTCGTCTACATCCGCACCGACGTTATAGGGCAGCTCCTGTTGCTCGTGCGCCAGGCGGTAGATGGCGCGATTGGGGTCGATCTCGCGCACCAGCGGTTTACCCATCAGCAACTCGGCGAGCACCAGCCCGCAGGCAAACACGTCCATGGACGGTACCGGCTGCGCGCCGCCAATGGCTTCCGGTGACAAGTAGCCCACGGTGCCTCCCAAAGCCACCTCGGCACCACTGGCGTTGGTGTGGGTCCGCGCGGCAATCCCAAAGTCCATGACACGGGCACGGCCCGCGCTATCAATCAAAATGTTGGAGGGTTTGATGTCCCGGTGCACCACGCCCTCGGCATGGGCTGCCGCAATGGCATCCAGCACATCCAGCATGTAGGACGCAGCCTCCCGCGCCGGCAAGGGGCCTCGGCGCAACAGGCCTTGCTCCAGAGTGTCGCCAGCAACGTATTCAAAAACAAGATAGGCGTGGGGCCCGTCGATATCGGCTTCGTACACCGGCACGATGCTGGGGTGTTTGACGCGGCTCACATTACGCGCCTCTTGCAGCCATTGCTTGATGGCCTCCTCATCGGCGCCCGCGGTGGAACGCAGCACCTTGATGGCCACATCGCGCTCCATGCGCGGGTCGTGCGCCAGCCAGACGGTGGATTGCGCGCCCTGCCCCAAAGCGCGTTTGAGTTCAAACCGGCCCAGGGTGTCTGTGGGTTTCAGGCTGGAGGCGGTGGGTGAAATACGACGATTGATATTCGCGGGGAGGTCTGCCATGCCCCCGATGCTACTTGAGTTGAATCGCCCCCGACACGCTCACCACCACCAGTGATTTACCGCTTTCCAGAGGCACTGGCGGGGCATCGGCCACCATGGCACGGCTGGCCATGGCCATCATGCGCGGACGTGGCTCGAAGTTCTGGTCAACCGCGCTGACGTTGACTTCGCGCAGCGCGTAGTCGGCAAAACCAAACTCTTTTGCGATGCTGGAGGCCTTGGCTTTGAAGCTCTCAATGGCCTGCTTGCGCACCTGGTCTTCCAGCGCTGCACGAGCCGTGCGGCTCAGGCTGAAACTGAGGTTGTTGATGGTCATAGGCAGTGCCTTGGCCGCAGCGCCGCTGATGCGGCCAAAGTCAGAGCCCTCCAGCACCAGTTCGGTGTAGCCACTCCAGCCGTTGACCTTGCCGTCGTTGCCATAGCGTGGGTGCAAGCTGAAGGCACCGGTGCGCACTTCCATGCCGCCTGCCTGGACTGACTTTTTAACTTCGACCAGTGCCGTCTCGGTGGCCTGGCGCAGGTAGTTTTGTACGGCGCTAGCATCGCTGCCTTCCTTGCTGGCTGACAGCGTGAGCGTCAACCAATCTTGCTGAGCCTCCAAGGTGCCGCTGGCAGCCAGTTGCACGATATTGCGCGGCTCGGGCTGGCCTTGGGCATGGGCTTGCGTGTGGATCAGGGCCACGCCAGTGAGTGCAAGGGCCAACAGCTTGGTACACAAGGCGCGGTTGTAGTGTGGATAAAAGTTCATGCAGGTGGTTCCGTTCTCGTTGTCGTTCTACTTACTTGGATGCTTGCGAATCGTGCTGGCGCAGTTGCTGGCGCAGCTCGGCCTTTTGCTGGGCGCTGAGCTGGCGGGGGCCGTTTGCCGCGTCGTCCACCGGGGACTTGAGCGATTCACGCAAGGCATCACGCCGTTTTTGCTGCAAAGCATCGTCTGCAGGCTCGGCAGCATCATGCTTGGACTTGCTCGCGCCATGGCCTGCATGCACAGGCGCAATGCAGACCATCAGACAAAAGCAAACCAGGAGGCGGCGTGACATAGACCTTCAACGGATACGACAAGGAACAGGCGCACATTGTCGGCACGTGCTCGCAGCCCGGGGCACAGTTATTTGTAACATTCTGTCAAGAATGGCTGAGCCGGCCCCGGGGTGGCCATGGCAGCCCGCAAAATCCAAGCAAATACACAGTGAGACCTCCATGACCTCAACGCAAGAACGGCCCGACAGAATCCTGGTGGTGGATGACGATGCCCGCATCCGCGACCTGCTCAAGCGTTATCTGACGCAGGAAGGCTTTGACGTGCTGGTTGCCGAAGACGGCAAATCGCTCACCCGCGTGATGGTGCGCGAGACGGTGGACCTGATCGTGCTGGACTTGATGATGCCGGGCGAAGACGGCCTGTCCATTTGCCGACGCCTGCGCGCTGCTAACGAGCTCACCCCCATCATCATGCTCACCGCCAAAGGCGAGGACGTGGACCGCATCGTGGGGCTGGAAGTGGGCGCAGACGATTACCTGGGCAAGCCCTTCAACCCGCGCGAGCTGCTGGCACGCATCAATGCCGTGCTGCGCAGGCGTCCGGTACCCGAGGTGCCCGGCGCACCATCCACCGACAACGAGGTGGTGGAGTTCGGTGTGTTCCGTTTTGACCTGGGCGCCCGCACCCTGCACAAGAGCGGTGAGGAGCTGACACTCACCACCGGCGAATTTGCCATGCTCAAAACCCTGGTGCGCCACCCACGTACACCGCTGTCGCGCGAAAAGCTGGCCCAGCTTTCGCGTGGCCGTGAATTCGAGCCGTTCGATCGCAGCCTGGATGTGCAAATCTCGCGTCTGCGCAAGCTCATTGAAACCGACCCTGCCAACCCCCGCATGATCCAGACCGTGTGGGGCGTGGGCTATGTGTTCATTCCAGAAGACGTAGCGTGCCAGAAACCCTGATCAACGACTTCGAGGAAGTCACCGTTGCGGCCGCGCTGGAGGCGGATACGCAGGCTGAGGGCGCGCGCTGGTCCGGGCTCAACCTGTTTTGGCGCACCTTCTTCATGCTGGCTTTGCTGCTGCTGGGCAGCATCCTGGCGTGGCTGCAGACCCTGCGTGCATTTGAGTTTGAGCCGCGAGCGGTGCAGACGGCGCACCAAATCGTCTCGCAAATCAACCTTAGCCGCGCAGCGCTGATCAACGCCGACGCCATTGCCCGCGTGAGCCTGCTCAAGACCATGGCCAAGGAAGAAGGCCTGCGCATACTCCCGCGTGAAAAGGCAGACCGCGTGGAACCGGTGGACGGCGATACCCAGGACATCGCCAAGGAACTGAGGGACCATTTAGGCCCGGACACGCTGGTGGCCAAACAAGTAAATGGCAGCAAGGGCCTGTGGGTAAGCTTCGAGATGGATGGCGACCCGTATTGGTTTCTCTCGGACCTGGAACGCTTCAACCCGCCGGTCGGCCAGACCTGGATGATCTGGCTGCTGGTGGCGGCCGGGCTGTCCCTCACCGGCGCGGCACTGATTGCGCGGCTCATCAACAAGCCGCTGTCTGCGCTTTCTTTTGCAGCCAGCCGGGTGCGCGAAGGCAACTTCAACGCCAGCCGCCTGGATGAAACCGTGCATACCAGCGAGATCCGCGAGGTCAACATCGGCTTCAACCGCATGGCACAGCGCTTAGCCAAACTGGACCAGGACCGCGCGCTGATGCTGGCGGGCATATCGCACGATTTGCGCACACCGCTGGCACGCCTGCGGCTGGAAACTGAGCTCAGCGTTTCCGACCCCGATGCGCGGCAGCACATGGCAGCAGACATTGCCCAACTGGACGCCATCATCGACAAGTTTCTGGACTACGCGCGGCCCGACAACGTGTCGTTGGTGTCCATCCCGCTCAAGGAACTGGTGCAAGCCAGCGCCTATCCGTTTCTGGACAAAGCCGATACCCGCATCACCCTGCATGTGGACGATGGCCAGATGGTAATGGGCGACGAGGTGGAGCTAGGCCGCGTGTTTTCCAACCTGCTGGAAAACGCGCGCCGCTACGGCAAATCCGTGGACACCGGCATTGCCGACATCGAGGTGACAGCGCTGGAGCGCGACAAGTGGGTGTACGTGAAAGTGCGCGACCACGGTGTGGGCGTGGCAGAAGACCAGATCGCCAGCCTGATGCAGCCCTTCTTCCGCGGCGAAGCTGCACGCACTGCGGCCAATGGCGCGGGCCTGGGACTGGCGATTGTGGAGAAAACGGTGCGGCGCATGGGTGGCGTGTTTGCCATCAACAACTCGCGCACCGGCGGCCTGTCGGCCAACCTCAAACTGGAACGCGCACCTAGCCCCCACGCTTCACCGCTGCGCGGCTCGCTGCCCCCCAAGGGGGCGCGTTCAGCATTGGGGCGGCCCGGCGGCTGAACTTAGGGCTTGAACAGCAGCGCCACGGCGCGCGCTTCCATGGCCAGGCCCTCACCCACCGGGCCCATTTTTTCAGCGGTCTTGGCCTTCACGTTAACCTGACCCACGTCGATGGACAGCACTTGCGCAATGCGCGCAGCCATGGCCGGTTTGTGGGGCGCCAGCTTAGGCGCCTGGGCTACCACGGTGCAGTCCACATTGCTGATTTCAAACCCTTTGGCGCGCACCTGGCGGGCGGCTTCGGCCAGCAGCACCGCAGAGTCTGCGCCTTTGAATTGCGCATCGGTATCCGGAAACAAAGTGCCTATGTCACCCAGCGCGGCTGCGCCCAAGAGCGCATCGGTAATGGCGTGCAGCAAGGCGTCGGCATCCGAGTGGCCGAGCAAGCCCTTGCTGTGGGGAATTTCAATGCCGCCCAGTACCAGCTTGCGGCCTTCAACCAGGGCGTGGATGTCCCAGCCTTCTCCTACACGAATCTGCATGAACTGAACCCTTCAGGTGGGCTCAGGCTGCGCGGCGACGTTGTTGCCAGGCCAGCAGTTCACCCACAATTCCTTTGCGAAAGGCGATCACGCAGAACACAAAAATGGCACCGATGATCACCGTGACCCACGAGCCTACCCGATCCGCCAAAAAGTTCTGCAAACCAATGATGGTGAACGCGCCCACCACCGGGCCCGCAAAAGTGCCCATGCCGCCCAGCAAGGTCATCAGCACCACCTCGCCCGAGAGCGACCAATGCACGTCTGAGAGCGTGGCAAACCCCAGCACCAGCGTTTTGACCGAACCGGCTAGGCCCGCAATGGTGGTGGACAGCACAAAGGCCAGAAGCTTGTAGCGGTCCACGTCGTAGCCCAGTGACACAGCGCGGGGCTCGTTCTCGCGGATGGCCTTGAGCACCTGGCCGTAGGGCGAATGCACGATGCGCATCACACCCAAAAACACCGCCACAAAAACCGCCAGCACCACAAAGTACATGGCCGTGTCGTTGTCCAGCGGGATAAAGCCAAACAACTTGCCGCGCGGCACGCCTTGCAGGCCGTCTTCGCCACCGGTAAATGGCACTTGCAGGCAGATGAAGTAAATCATCTGCGCCATAGCCAGTGTGACCATCGCAAAGTAAATGCCCTGGCGGCGAATGGCCACCAGGCCCACCAGCAGGCCCAAGCCCCCCGCAAACACGGTACCGGCCAGCACGCCAGCTTCGGGCGACCAGCCTGCGCTGCGCACCAGCCAACCGGTGATGTAGGCCGCAGACCCCATGAAGGCTGCATGACCGAAAGAAAGCAAGCCGGTGTAGCCCAACAGCAAGTTGAAGGCGCAGGCAAAGATGGCAAAGCACAAGGCGTTCATCAAAAACACCGGATACAGCCCAGCCACCGGCGCCACTACCAAAAAGGCCAGCACCACGGACCACAGCAGCTTGCCCTGTTTGGATGCAGCGGCAGAAGAAGAGACGGTGGAGCTCACGTTATTTTTCCTTGCCAAACAGGCCAGCGGGGCGAATCATCAACACCAGCACCATGATCACAAACACCACGATGCTGGACGCCTCGGGGTAAAACACCTTGGTCAGGCCTTCGAGCAAGCCCAAAATCACCCCAGTGAGGATGGAGCCCATAATGGAGCCCATGCCGCCAATCACCACCACCGCAAACACCACGATGATGAGGTTGGAGCCCATCAGCGGGGTGATCTGGATCACAGGTGCAGCCAGCACGCCAGCCAACGCTGCCAGGCCTGCGCCACCGGCGTAGGTCATGGTCACCATCAGCGGCACGTTGATACCAAAGGCTTGCACCAGCGCCGGGTTTTCGGTGCTGGCGCGCAGCGTGGCACCCAGGCTTGTTTTCTCAATCAGGAACCAGGTGCCCATGCAAATCGACAGGCAGGCAAACACCACCCAGGCGCGGTAATTGGGCAGAACCATGAAGCCCAGGTTGGTTGCGCCCTGCAAGAGTTCGGGCACCGGGTATTGCTGTCCGGACACGCCAAACTGGTCGCGGAACACGCCCTCGGCAATCAGCGCCAAACCAAAGGTCAGCAAGAGGCCATAGAGTGGGTCCAGCTTGTAGAGGCGCTTGAGAAAAAGGCGCTCAATCACCACGCCCAAGGCGCCCACCACCACCGGCGACAGCACCAAGGCCACCCAGTAGTTCAGCCCGAATTTCTCCAGGCTGAGCCAGGCCACATAAGCGCCAATCATGTAGAGCGCGCCGTGGGCAAAGTTGACGATGCCCAACAAGCCGAAGATCACCGCCAAGCCCAGACTGAGCATGGCGTAGAACGAGCCATTGACCAGCCCCAGCAGCAACTGCCCCAGGAATGCCTGCAATGGAATGCCAAATATCTCGATCATTGGATCTCCAGGCTCAGTTGAATCAGATTACTTCCAGGTAGGGCACTTGGTCTCGGCCTTGGTCGTGAACGCGGCATCGCCCTTGATCGTTTCCACGACGTTGTAGTAGTCCCATGGTTCCACCGACTTGTCGGGCGACTTCACTTGCATCAGGTACATGTCGTGCACCATGCGGCCGTCGTCTCGGATCACGCCGCCCTTGGCAAACACGTCGTTGATCTTGGTCTTCTTCATCTGGGCCAGCACCTTGTCGGAATCATCCGTGCCCGTGGCTTTGACGGCCTGCAGGAACTGCAGCGAAGCGGAGTAGTCAGCCGCTTGCACGCTGGAAGGCATGCGCTTGATCTTTTCGAAGAACTTGCGGCTCCAGGCACGGGTTTCAGCGTCCTTGTTCCAGTACCAGCTGTCGGTCAGGTACATGCCCTGCGTGGCTTTGAGGCCCAGGGAGTGGATGTCGTTGATGAACACCAGCATGCCGGCCAGCTTCATGGTCTTGGTTATGCCAAATTCATTGGCTGCCTTGACCGAGTTGATGGTGTCGCCGCCCGCATTGGCCAAGCCCAGAATTTGTGCCTTGCTGCCTTGCGCTTGCAGCAAGAAGGAAGAAAAGTCGCTGGCCGACAGCGGGTGCTTGACCGAGCCCACCACCGAGCCGCCTGCGGCCTTGACCACATTGGCCGTGTCGTTCTGCAGCGATGCGCCAAAGGCGTAGTCCGCCGTCAAGAAGTACCAGCTCTTGCCGCCCGCCTTCACCACCGCATTGCCGGTGCCCTTGGCCAGCGCGACGGTGTCGTAGGCGTAGTGCACGGTATAGGCGTTGCATTGCTCATTGGTGAGCGCGGAAGTGCCCGCACCAATCGCGATAAACAGCTTTTTCTTTTCTGCGGCCACTTTGGCCATGGCCAGCGCGGTGCCGGAGTTGGTGCCGCCGATCAGCATGTCCACGCCTTGCGTGTCAAACCATTCGCGCGCCTTGGCAGCGGCCACATCGGGCTTGTTCTGGTGGTCGGCGGACAGCACTTCAATCTTCTTGCCGTTGATGGCGCCGCCCATATCGGCCACAGCCATCTTGATGGCTTCGGCACCGGCGGGGCCGTCGATGTCGGAGTAAAGGCCCGACATGTCAGAGATGATGCCGATGCGGATCACATCGCCGGAAATTTGGGCCTGTGCGGGGGCAGACATCGCGCCCAAAGCGGCGCAGCTGATGGCGCAAACGGAAGCAATTTTGTGGAGTTTCATACGTGTTTCCTCGTTAGTTGACTGACAAATCAAACACCCAGGTGCTCTTGCAACTGGGACATGCGTTCAGGCAGTTGGGCCTGGGTAAATTCCTGCTGGATCTCGCCGTGCTCCATCACCATGAAGCGGTCGGCCAAGGGGGCGGCGAAACGGAAGTTCTGCTCCACCATGACGATGGTGTAGCCCTTGGCGCGCAGCATCTTCACCATCTCACCGAGTTTTTGCACGATGACGGGCGCCAGACCCTCGGAGATTTCATCGAGCAACAGCAAACGCGCGCCAGTGCGCAGAATGCGCGCTACCGCCAGCATCTGCTGCTCGCCACCGGACAAGCGCGTGCCCTGGCTGTTGGCTCGCTCTTTCAGGTTGGGGAACATGGCGTATATCTCGTCCACGCCCATACCGCCTTTGGCCAACTCGGGCGGCAACATCAGGTTTTCGTGGGTGGACAGGCTGGAAAAAATGCCGCGTTCTTCCGGGCAATAACCCAGCCCCAGCCGTGCAATGGCGTGGGTCGATGCGCCAATGGTCTCTTTGCCATGCACTTTGATGGAGCCCTTGCGGCTGCCCGTCAGGCCCATGATGGCGCGCATGGTGCTGGTGCGGCCCGCGCCATTGCGGCCCAATAGCGTGACCACTTCGCCCTCGTGCACATCAAAGTTAACGCCATGCAACACATGCGACTCGCCATACCAGGCGTGCAGGTCGCGGATTTCAAGAAACTTAGTAGCCATATCAGTGCGCCCCCACGAGTTCGGTGTTGGCGCTGCCCATGTAGGCCTCGATGACTGCCGGGTTCTTGGACACTTCCGAATATGGCCCCTCGGCCAAGGTAGCGCCACGCTGCAACACCGTGATGGTGTCGGCAATGCTGGAGACCACGCTCATGTTGTGCTCCACCATCAGCACCGTGCGGTTCACCGACACTTTTTTGATCAGCTGGCGAATGCGGTCCACGTCTTCCAGACCCATGCCCTGCGTGGGCTCGTCCAGCAGCATCAGCTCGGGGTCCATGGCCAGGGTGGTGGCAATCTCCAGCGCGCGCTTGCGGCCGTAAGACAGCTCCACCGTCACCGTATCGGCATACGCACCCAAATCCACCGCGGCGAGCAGTTCGTGGGCCTGTGCGTTCAAGCCATGCAGAGAACTCTCAGCCCGCCAGAAATGGAACGAAGTGCCCAGCTTGCGTTGCAGGGCCACGCGCACGTTTTCCAGCACGGTCAGGTGCGGGAAGACCGCCGAAATCTGGAACGAGCGGATGATGCCGCGCCGGGCGATCTGCGCGGGCGCGTCGTGGGTGATGTCCTGCCCGTTGAACAGAATCACGCCCGATGTGGGCTTGATGAACTTGGTCAGCAGGTTGAAGCAGGTGGTTTTACCCGCGCCGTTGGGACCTATCAGCGCGTGAATGCTGCCACGCCGCACCGACAGGTCCACCTTGTCAACCGCAACAAAGCCTTTGAACTCTTTGCTGAGCTTTTGTGTTTGGAGAATGCAGTCATTCGTCATGGCCGCAATGGTGACGACGAAACTTTTTCAAACCGTTAGGGCAAACCCCCGAGTTCGGAGCCTCGTCAGAAAACCGACAGGCAGCCCTCAGGACTGCGCGGCGCGGGCCACCAGCACGCTGTGTGCCAACGCAAAGTCCTGCGGGTAGGTGACCTTGAAGTTCTGTGCCGAACCTTGCACCAGCAGCGGCGCATGGCCCATGGCTTCCATGGCGCTGGATTCGTCGGTGACCGCATCGCCCACGGTGTGCAGCGCCGACTGCAAAGCGCCGATGCGAAACATTTGCGGCGTTTGTGCCAGCCATTTGTCGGCCCGCTCCAGCGTGGCGGCCACGCGGCCCGCTGCGGCTTGCTTCAAGGTGTCTGGCAGGGGCAGTGCCAGCAAACCGCCCACGGCATCCGCAAGGCAAGCGTCGATCAAGGCATTGATTTGCTCCGGCGTAATCAGGCAGCGCGCAGCATCGTGCACCAACACCCAATCGTGCAGCGACGCACCCTGCGCCAGCAGGGCTGCCAGGCCATTGGTAACGCTGTGGGCGCGGGTGTTGCCGCCGCACGCGGCGACCTGTGCCGCAACGGTTTGACTGGAAAAAAAATCATCGCCCGCAGACACCACCACCAGCGTACCGGCCAACCGAGGCACAGCAGCAAACGCGGCCAGCGTGTGCAACACCATGGGTTTGCCCGCCACGGACTGGTATTGCTTGGGCCCTTGCGCGCCCGAGCGCGAACCATTGCCTGCGCAGGGAATCAGCGCCCACAAGCGCGGCGGCGTGTCGGGATGGGAAGAAGGCTGCGGGGGTGTTGGGTGCATCAAAGGCCTTGGAGAGTGGCCCCATTCTAAAATCGGGCATCCATGGATCTACCGAAACTCACCAGCGGCAAACGCTACACCCTGCCCCGCCCTGCGGGCTCTGCCGACGCACTCCTCCTGGCCCGCCTGGGCGAACGTGAAAAAGCCAGCGTCAGGCCGCTGGTCATCGTCACGTCCGACGCCACCGACGCGCAGCGCCTGTTGGAAGAAGTGGCCTTCTTTGCGCCCACGCTGCGCTGCGCCCTGTTCCCCGACTGGGAAACCCTGCCCTACGACACTTTCAGCCCGCACCAGGATTTGATCAGCGAGCGGCTGGCCACGCTGTGGCGCATCTCGCAGCGCGACAAGGACACGGGCGCGGACGTGATCATCGTGCCCGCCACCACCGCGCTGTACCGCCTGGCGCCGCCCAGCTTTTTGGCGGGCTACACCTTTGAGTTCAAGGTCAAGCAAAAGCTGGACGAAGCCAAACTCAAAGCCCAGCTCACGTTGGCCGGTTACAGCCATGTGACGCAGGTGGTAAGTCCGGGCGAATATGCGGTGCGCGGTGGCCTGATTGACCTGTTCCCTATGGGATCGGCCGTGCCCTACCGGGTGGATTTGTTTGACGACGAGATCGACAGCATCCGCACCTTCGACCCCGACAGCCAACGCAGCCTCTACCCCGTGCCCGAAATCCGCCTGCTGCCCGGGCGTGAGTTCCCCATGGACGACGACGCCCGCGCGCGCTTTCGCAGCCGCTGGCGCGAGTTGCTGGATGGCGACCCGACCAAGAGCCGCATCTACAAAGACATGGGCAATGGCGTGGCCACCGCAGGCATTGAGTACTACCTGCCACTGTTTTTTGAGCAGACCGCCACCGTGTTTGACTACGTGGGCGCAGACGCCACCGTGGTGCTGCATGGCGACCTGGAACCCGCCTTCCAGCGCTTCTGGCAAGACACCAAAGACCGCTACCGCCTGGTTCAAGGCGACCCTGAGCGCCCAGCCTTGCCGCCCGAGAGTTTGTTTTTGGGCACCGAGCAGTTTTATGCGCTGTGCAATGGCTATGCGCAATTGGCCATCAAGCCGCCGGTGCAGGCAGCCCTCGTCGAAGGTGCTGCGCCTGTGGCGGAAGACTCGCCCTACCCCGAGTTCGCCCCCCTGCCGCCCATGGCCGCACTGCGCGGCACAGAAGACCCGCTGCTCAAGCTCAAGCTGCACGCCCGCAATACGCAGCAGCGCCAGTTGGTCTTGGCCGAAAGCGATGGCCGCCGCGAAAGCCTGCTGGACTTTTTGCGTGCCTCGCAAATCAACCCGCCTGCGTTTGATTCGCTGCAAGAGTTCATTGCCAGCTCCGAAAAATGGGGCATTGCCACCGCTGCGCTGACCGTTGGTTTTGGGTGGCTGGAGGCAGGCGTTGACCTGATCACCGAGACCGAGCTGTTTGCTGCAGGCCCCACCACGCGCCGCCGCAAGAAGCAGGAACAGGTCAGCGACGTCGAAGCGCTGATCAAGGACCTGAGCGAGCTGAACCTGGGTGACCCGGTGGTGCACTCCGCCCACGGCATTGGCCGCTACCGGGGCTTGGTGAACATGGACATGGGCAACAAGAATGCCCAAGGCGAGCCAGAGCTACAGGAGTTTTTGCACCTGGAATACGCCGACAAGGCCACGCTGTATGTGCCGGTCAGCCAGTTGCAGCTCATCAGCCGCTACACCGGTGTGAGCGCGGAAGAAGCCCCGCTGCACAAGCTGGGTTCCGGCCAGTGGGAAAAGGCCAAACGCAAGGCCGCCGAACAGGTGCGCGACAGTGCTGCCGAACTCTTGAACATCTACGCCCGCCGTGCCGCGCGCGAGGGCTTTGCTTTCCGCTACTCGCCAGGCGATTACGAGACCTTTGCCAACGACTTCGGATTCGAAGAAACCGCCGACCAAAAGGCCGCCATCCACGCCGTCATCCAGGACATGATCAGCCCGCGCCCCATGGACCGGCTGGTGTGCGGCGATGTGGGCTTTGGCAAAACCGAGGTAGCGCTGCGTGCCGCCTTTGTGGCGGTGACCGGCGGCAAGCAGGTGGCATTTCTGGCGCCCACGACGCTCTTGGCCGAGCAGCATTACCAGACGTTGGTGGACCGCTTTAGCAAGTGGCCGGTGAAGATTGCCGAGATGAGCCGCTTTCGCTCGGGCAAAGAAATTACTGCAGCGCTCAAGGGCGTGGCCGACGGCACCATCGACATCGTGGTGGGCACGCACAAGCTCCTTAGCGAGAACACGCACTTCAAAGACCTGGGCCTTTTGATCATTGACGAAGAACACCGCTTTGGCGTGCGCCACAAGGAGGCCATGAAGGCCCTGCGCGCCGAGGTGGATGTGCTCACGCTGACTGCCACGCCCATCCCCCGCACGCTGGGCATGGCATTGGAAGGCCTGCGGGACCTGAGCGTGATTGCCACCGCGCCGCAGCGCCGCCTGGCCATCAAGACCTTTGTGCGCACGGAAGGCAATGGCGTGATCCGCGAGGCCGTGCTGCGTGAATTGAAGCGCGGCGGGCAGGTGTACTTCCTGCACAACGAGGTGGAAACGATCGAGAACCGCCGCGCCAAGCTAGAAGAGTTGCTACCCGAGGCGCGCATTGCCGTGGCCCACGGCCAGATGCCCGAGCGCCAGTTGGAGGCGGTGATGCGCGACTTCATTGCCCAGCGCAGCAACCTGCTCTTGTGCTCCACGATTATTGAAACCGGCATTGACGTGCCCACCGCCAACACCATCGTCATGAGCCGCGCCGACAAGTTCGGCTTGGCGCAGTTGCACCAGCTGCGCGGGCGCGTGGGCCGCAGCCACCACCAGGCCTATGCGTATTTGATGGTGCCCGACATTGAAGGCCTGACCAAGCACGCCCAACAGCGCCTGGATGCCATCCAACAAATGGAAGAACTGGGCAGCGGCTTTTACCTGGCCATGCACGACCTGGAAATTCGCGGGGCCGGTGAAGTGCTGGGCGAAAACCAGAGCGGAAACATGCTGGAAGTGGGCTTCCAGCTGTACAACGAGATGCTGAGCGAGGCGGTGCGCTGCCTCAAGGCCGGCATTGAACCAGACCTGCTGAGCCCGCTCAACGTCAACACCGAAATCAACCTGCACGCCCCGGCCCTGCTGCCCGACGACTACTGCGGCGATGTGCACCTGCGCCTGAGCTTCTACAAAAAGCTGGCCACCGCCAAGAACACCGACCAGATCGACGCGCTGCTGGAAGAAATCGTGGACCGCTTCGGCAAGCTGCCCGCGCAGGCGCAGACGCTGATGGATGTGCACCGCCTGCGCGTTATCGCCAAGCCCTACGGAGTGGTGAAGGTGGATGCGGCACCGGGTGTGATCACCATCACTTTCAAGAAGGACGCGCCCATTGAACCCATGAAGGTCATTGCGCTGATCCAGAAGAACAAGCACATCAAGCTGGTGGGCAACGAGAAACTGCGCATTGAGCGCGAACTGCCCGAGGTCAAAGACCGGGCGCAGATGGTGCGCGACATTCTGAAGTCACTGGGGCAGCCTGTGGCAGTGGGCGCGTCGGCGTGACAGCATAGGGACGAGTTCATATAATTGGATGGCACTTATATGCCTTAAACCCAGGAGGCTCACCATGTCCCAAGTCACGATTTATATGGATGACGATGCCATCGCCCGCGCAAAGGCCTCGGCTGCCGCGGCACATCTGTCGCTGAGCGCTTGGGTGTCCAAGTTGGTGAAAGAGCAAACGCCTGCCGTCGATGCCAATGGGTATCCGATTGGATTTTTTGAAGCCATTGCAGCCGATGCCCATCTGTGGAGGGACTTTCCCTCCGCTGAAGCAATACGCGCCAACGAAGTGCCCGACTTGCCGCGTGAGACTTGGTGATGTATCTGCTGGACACCAACACCCTCATCTACTTCTTCAAGCAGCAAGGCCAAGTGGCTGCGCATTTGCGGCAGGTGCAGGCAAGCCAGATTGCACTGCCCTCGGTGGTGGTGTTTGAACTGGAATATGGCCTGCTGCGATCCACCAAGCCTGACGCCCAACAGCGCGGCATGGACGCGGCGTTTTCAACCTACCGGGTGTTGCCGCTGGATGCCAAGAGCGCCAAGTTCGCCGCTCGGGTGAAGCACGCCATGGAAGTGGCCGGTACGCCCATAGGCCAGGCAGACCAGTTGATTGCCGGTATAGCCCTTGCCAACGACATGACCCTGATCACCCGCAACACCCGCGAGTTCTCACGCGTTCCGGGCTTGCGCCTGGAAAATTGGTTCGATTGAACCTAAAAAGCAAAACCACAAAATGACCCAACCCACCGAAATCGAACCCGGCCTCATCCTCCAAGGCATCACCACCCCGCGCAAGCTGAGCGACTTCAAGCTCATTGCGTTTGACATGGACTCCACGCTGATCAACATCGAGTGCGTGGACGAAATTGCCGACGCAGCGGGCCGCAAGGCGGAGGTTGCGGCCATTACCGAAGCCGCCATGCGCGGCGAGATCACCGATTACAAAGACAGCCTGCGCAAACGCGTGGCCCTGCTCAAGGGCGTGACTGTGGCGCACATGGAAGAGGTGTACACCCGCCGCCTGCAGCTCAACCCCGGGGCCGAAGCCTTGGTGAAAGCCTGCAAAGCCGCTGGTTTGAAGGTGCTTCTGGTGTCTGGTGGATTCACCTTTTTCACCGACCGCATCCGCGACCGACTGGGCATCGACTTTGCGCGCTCCAATGTGCTGGAAGTGGAAAGCGGCCCCACGTGTGGCGTGCTCACCGGGCGCATGGTGGACCAGCCTTGGGGCGATATTTGTGACGGCAACGAGAAGCGACGCACGCTGCTGGAAGTGTCCACCTTGCTGGGCATAGAGCCTTCGCAGTGCATCGCCATGGGCGACGGTGCCAACGACCTGCCCATGATGGGCGTGGCGGGACTCTCGGTGGCGTACCACGCCAAACCGGCTGTGCGTGAGAAGGCCAACGTGGCAATCAACAGCGGCGGGCTGGACCGGCTGCTGACCGTGCTGCTTTAAGTTCGTCCATTCCCCAAGCATCACGCCATGGCCGATCACCAGAACCCCAACCAGTTCGCCCTGCTCAGCCAGCGCCGCTTTGCGCCGTTTTTCTGGACGCAGTTTCTGGGCGCGGCAAACGACAACCTGTTCAAGTTCGCCTTCACCGTGATGGTGACCTACCAGTTGTCGGTCGCCTGGCTGCCCCCCGCCATGGCCGGGCTGGTGATTGGCGCGCTGTTCATCAGCCCCTATGTGCTGTTCTCGGCCAGCAGCGGGCAGTTGGCCGACAAGATCCCCAAGCAGCAAATGATCCGCTGGGTGAAGAACCTGGAGATCGCCATCATGCTGCTGGCGGCCTGGGGCTTTGTGGCGCACAGCGTGCCGATGCTTTTGGGCTGCACGTTTCTGATGGGGCTGCATTCCACGCTGTTTGGCCCGGTGAAATACGCCTACCTGCCTCAGGTGCTGAACGACGCCGAGCTAACCGGCGGCAATGGGGTGGTGGAAATGGGCACCTTTGTGGCCATCTTGCTGGGAAACGTGGCCGGTGGCCTGCTGGTGGCCGTGCCGGAGATAGGACACCAACAAGTGGCTGTGGCTTGCGTGGCCATGGCTGTGCTGGGCCGCGTCACCGCGGCGGGCGTACCCGCCCTGCCTGCCACCGACCCCGGCTTGCGCATCAACTGGAACCCCGCCACCGAGACCTGGCGCAACCTCAAGCTTGCGCACCAGAACATTGTGGTGTTCCGCTCGCTGCTGGGCATTAGCTGGATGTGGTTCTTTGGCGCGGTGTTTCTGAGCCAGTTCCCCAGCTTCGCCAAAGAGGTGCTGCATGGTGACGAGCAAGTGGCGTCGTTGCTGCTGGTGGTGTTCAGCGTGGGCATAGGCACCGGCTCGCTCCTGTGCGAGGTGCTCAGCCGCCGTCATGTGGAAATTGGCCTGGTGCCGCTGGGCACCATTGGCATGAGCGTGTTCGCGGTGGACCTGTACTTCGCCTCCCGCGGCTTGGCAGCCGGTAGCACCGCCTGGACGCTGAGCGCCTTCATCGCACACAGCGCGCATTGGCGGGTGATGCTGGATTTGCTGCTGCTGAGCCTGTTTGTGGGCTTGTACAGCGTGCCAATGTATGCGCTGATTCAATTGCGCAGCCCAGCCACGCACCGCGCCCGCATCATCGCGGCCAACAACATCCTCAACGCGCTGTTCATGATCGTCAGCTCCGTGCTGGCCGGGCTGATGCTGGGCAGTGGCTTCAGCATTCCCGAAGTGTTTTTGTGCGTGGGTCTGGCCAATGCGGTGGTGGCGAGTTACATCTTCCTGTTGGTGCCTGAATACCTGCTGCGCTTCGTGGCCTGGGTCTTGACCCACTGCGTGTACCGCTTCAAGGTGCGCGGCGAGGAGCACATTCCCACCACGGGCGCGGCCGTCCTGGCCTGCAACCATGTGAGTTTTGTGGACGCGGTGCTGCTGATGGCGGCCAGTCCACGGCCCATCCGCTTTCTGATGGACCACCGTATTTTCAAAATTCCGGTGCTGGGCTGGCTGTTCCGCCTGGTCAAGGCCATCCCCATCGCCCCGCGTGCCGAAGACCCGGCCGCCTATGAAGCCGCTTTTGCTGCGGCCACGCAGGTGCTGCGCGAGGGTGATTTGCTGGCCATCTTTCCAGAGGGTGGCATTACCCGCGACGGCACTTTGCAGCCGTTCAAGGGCGGCATCATGAAAATTCTGGAGCAGCAACCTGTGCCCGTGGTGCCTATGGCGTTGGGCAATTTATGGGGCTCGTTTTTCAGCCGAATCGAGTTGGTTGGCGGCAAGCCCACTGCGATGGCTAAGCCGTTTCGGCGTGGTTGGTTCAATCGGGTGGAGCTGGAGGTGGGGTCTGCGTTGGCTCCGGCTGAGGTGACGCCGGAGGTCTTGCATGCGCGGGTTGCGGGGTTGCTGGCTTCTGAGTCTTAGGCTTTTTTGAGTCCCCGTTTACAAGTTCCATGGTTGGTGAGGTCAGGTGGTGCGGGTATGCGTTCTCCGGCCCACGCTCGCCGGTGGCTGGGTGTGTTTGCCTGCGTTGGCTCGTTAACTCTGTGGATGGTGCGCTGGCTCTGTGGCAACGGCGAATGGGGCCTGCGCCCGCATACCCACACCACCTGACCCGAGTGGCACCTTTGTTTTGAGTTGACGGCTGAACTCTGGATATGGCTGTTGGCTGTTGGCTGTTGGCTGTTGGCTGTTGGCTATTAATGCTGGCCCGCACAAACGCTACTCACAGGGTGATGGCGGTATCCCCAGGCGCAGTCCCGATTCGCGGTTGCCACAGAGCCAGCGCGCCAACCAAAGGGTTAACGAACCAGTGCGTGCACCCCAAACCCAGCCGCCCGCGAGCGTGGGACGGAGAATGGGGATACCGCCATCACCCTGCGTGCGGTGCCTCCCAAACGGCCCCAAACAACCGAACAAGAAAAGAAGCGTTACAGCCCGGCGACTTGACGCAGAGCCTGCACAAACACCTCGGGCGGTTGCCCACCAGAAATCAGGTGCTTGTCATTCAGGATGATGGCCGGCACAGACTGGATACCAGCCTGTTGGTAAAAGCGCTCCTGCGCCTTCACCTCATCCGCGAACTCGTCGCCGTCCAAAATGGCCTGCGCACGAACGGCATCCAAGCCCACAGACGCCGCCACCCGCACCAACACCGCCGCATCGCTGGGATTTTCGCCATCGGTGAAATACGCAGACAACAGTGCCTTCTTCAACGCGGCCTGCTTACCTTCGCCCTCAGCCCAGTGAAGCAAGCGGTGCGCATCAAACGTGTTGTAAATGCGGCCGCGCTTGTCCATGTTGAAAGTAAAGCCCAACGCGGCTCCGCGTGTACGAATGTTCTCTTGCGCCGCTTCCATCTGCGCGGGGGTGGAGCCATATTTGCGGCTCAGGTGCTCCAGGATGTCTTCGCCCTCGGGCACCATTTGCGGGTTCAGCTCAAAGGGCTGGAAGGTCACACTGGCGTCCAGTTCACCGTCAAGCTCTTGCAAAGCAGTTTGCAGGGACTGCAGGCCAATGGCGCACCAGGGGCACACCACGTCGGATACGAAATCAATCTTGATGGGCTTTTTCATGGACGGTATTGGACCTGAAGCAGAGAAACCTTGCAGCGCCTACAGGGCCTGCGCCAAGCGGGCCACGCCCTCTTCGATGCGCGCCACATCGGCCGTGGCAAAGCTCAGGCGGAAGGTGGATGCATCCGGGTTGGCTGCATAAAACGGCACGCCCGGCACAAAGGCCACGCCCTTGTCGATGGCGCGCTTGGCGAATTCGCCGCCGTCAGAAATCTTGCCACCTGCGCCAGTAAGGCGCGCCCATACGAACAAGCCGCCTTGCGGCTGCACGAAGGAGACCGCGTCGCCCAAGTCCTTGCGCAGCGCATTGCCCATGCCCAGCGCGCGCTCGGCATACACCTTGCGCACATGGGCCAGCGTGCTCGGCATGCGCCCGGCCTTGAGGTATTGCGCCGCCGTGGCCTGAGCGAAAGTGCTGGTGTGGGCATCGCTGAACTGCTTGCACATGGTGGCCTTGGCCAACAACTCGGGCGGGGCAATCATCCAGCCCACGCGCAGGCCGGGGCTGAGCACCTTGCTCAAACTGCCGCAATGCGCCAGCAGCGCGCGGCTGCCAGGCACTTGGGCGCTCAAGGCCAGCATGCTGGGCGGCGGTGCTTCGCCAAAGTACAGGTCGCCATAGGGGTCGTCTTCCACGATCAGCGTCTGGTACTTCACGGCCAGCTCCAGCACGCGCTTGCGGCGCTCCAAGCTGAGCATGGCGCCGCTGGGGTTGCCAAAGGTGGGGATCAGATACACCAGCTTGGGTTTGTGATCGGCAATGAGTTGCTCCAGCGTGTCGGTGTTGACGCCGTTGCCGTCCACCGGCGCGCTGATGAGCTGCGCGCCATAGAGGCGAAAGCACTGGATGGTGGCCAAAAAGGTGGGGCCTTCCACAATCACCTTGTCGCCGGGGCTGATCATGGTCTTGCCGATCAGGTCCAAGGCCTGCTGGCTGCCGGTGGTGACGATGAGTTGGTCAGCGGCGACATCGGCCGCGCCTTTGCTTTGCATAAAGGTGGCGAGCTGTTCGCGCAGCGGTTGGTAGCCCTCGGTGGCGCCGTATTGCAGCGCGGCACCGGGCTCTTCGGTCAGGGCCTGGTTACTGGCTTCGCGGATGCCGTCCACGTCAAACATGGCGCTATCCGGGAAACCTCCGGCAAAACTGATGATTCCTGGTTTACCCAATAGCTTAAAAAGCTCTCGAATAGCAGAAGTCTCTACGTTATTCAATCTATCGGCGAATTGCATGTTAGAAAAACCTGTGACGTGGGTTAAATTAGCCACGATTTTGCTTTGAAAACTCCAGGAACTGCTGTGGCTGATCTCGAAACTTTTTTTGCTTCCGTGCGGCTTCCCAGCCTGTCACACATCACCGAGGCCTTGATCCGCACACTCAAGGCCGAGAACCAATCCATTGACGGTGTGAGCAGCCTGATTGCACGCGACCCCGCCCTGGCCGCGCGCTTGCTCAAGCTGGCCAACAGCAGCCAGTTTGGCCTCTCGCGCAGCGTGGGGCTGCTGGACCATGCGGTTGCCATCGTGGGTTTGAACCAGGTGCGCAGCCTGGCGCTGGCCGCATCTTTAAGCGACAGCTTTAAAGACTTCCCCACCCTGGACCGCGACGCCTTCTGGCGCGAAGCCATGGAGTGCGCGGGTTATGCCCAGTGGCTGGCACGCCGCACCGGCATCCACAGCGACATGGGCTGGCTCACCGGCATGATGCTGCGCCTGGGCCAGTTGCTCATTGCCCAAGCCAACCCCGAGGTGCTGGCAGAAATCGAGAGCCTGCCGCGCATACCCGGCGTGCGCTGGCAGCGCGAACAGCGCCTCATCGGCTTTACCGAAGGCCAGATCACCGCCGAAATGGCGCGGCGCTGGAACTTCCCGCCGCAAATGGTGCAGGCCTTCAAGCGCGCCGCGGACCCCATGGCCGAAGACGGCTTTTCGCGCCTGGGCGCGGTCATCCACCTGGCCGGCTTGCTGGCCGAAGCGCCTGATGCGGGTCCGCAATCGGTGGCGCAATTGCCGGTGGACGTGTTGGCCGTGCTGCAGCTAGACGCCGACTGGATGCGCTCCACCTTTCCCGACAAGAGCACCTTTGTGACTGTGAACTGATAGTCTCAGCCGCCATGAAACCCGCCCAAATAGAAACCTTTTTCGCCACCCTCCAGGCCGCCAACCCGCACCCGCAAACCGAACTGGAGTTTGCCTCCGTGTTTGAACTGCTGGCCGCCGTGCTGCTGTCGGCACAGGCCACCGATGTAGGCGTGAACAAAGCCACCCGCAAACTCTTTGCCGTGGCCAACACCCCACAAAAAATCCTCGCCCTGGGGCAAGACGGCCTGGAGCAGCACATCAAAACCATTGGACTTTTCCGCAGCAAGGCCAAGCACCTGATGGAAACCTGCAGCATACTGGTGGAGCAGCACGGGGGCCAAGTGCCCCGCACCCGCGACGCCCTGCAAAGCCTGCCCGGCGTAGGTCGCAAGACCGCCAACGTGGTGCTCAACGTGGCCTTTGGCGAACCCACCATGGCCGTGGACACCCACCTCTTCCGCCTGGGAAACCGCACCGGCCTGGCCCCCGGCCACACCCCGCTGGAGGTGGAAGAAGGCTTGCTCAAACGCATCCCCAAAAAGTACATGGTGGACGCCCACCACTGGCTCATCCTGCACGGCCGCTACATCTGCCAGGCGCGCAAGCCGCAGTGCTGGCAGTGTGGGGTGAGTGCGGTTTGTGATTTCAAAGACAAAACGCCTAGGCCCAATTAACCCCAAGGAGACACAACATGACCGAAAGAACCGGAAGCTGCCTGTGCGGCGGAGTCACATTCAAACTCGCCACTGACCCTTTGGCTGCCCGCATCTGCTGGTGCCGCGACTGCCAGCACCTGGCAGCCAATGGCACGGTCAACCTCTTGGTGCCTAGCGAAGCGCTGAGCGTGGCAGGTACGGTGGCCGAGCACACCAAAACAGCAGACAGCGGCAATGACGTGACTCGTCAGTTTTGCCCCACCTGCGGCACCCACTTGTTCGCCAAATCGTCTGCGCGCCCCCAGTTCCGCGTGGTCCGTGCGGGCAACCTGAGCGACCCGTCGTCCATTCAACCCAGCGTCAATATCTGGGCCAACAGTGCGCCGGGCTGGGCGTGCCTTGATCCGGCCTTGGAGCGGGTGGACCAGCAGCCTGCGCCGCCTAAAGCTGTGTCGATTGCAGACAAAAGCTAGCGAAAATTTGTGAAGGATGCTTGTTCGATTTTGTGACTTCCTAAAACGCCACCCATGCACCGTATTTCAAACTGGAAACAGGCCAGTCCTTGGCGTGTTCAATACGCCGTGTTCCTTGTTGTAGCAACACAGCAGATTGCGCCACCCCCGAGTGCGCAATCCACAAGGTAGACGTGCCCTGCACGTCGTCCCACGCAGAACCCACCCTCGCCAGCACCTCGTTGGCCGACTCTTTGCCGCCAAAGCGGTGGTGCGCAAAATCGGCAGTCCAGGCGTCCACCGCTTCTTTCGGTATATCGGCCCAAGGCACGCCCTCCCAGCTACCAAAGTCCATCTCGCGCAAACGCTCGTCCAGCGTGAACACCAATTCCGGCCGCAGCACTTGCAGGCTCTCAGCCAACTGCACGCAACGCTTAAGCGGTGACACCCGCACGACAACGCCCTCAGGCAAGGCCTGCGCCAAAGCCGAAGCGGCCGCCTGCGTGAGCGCCACGTCCGCAGCCACATCCAACGCGCCATAGCAAATGCCCAGCTCAATCAACGGCTTGGCATGGCGCGCAATCCAGACTTCCTTTGTGCTCGGAGCCTGAGGGGCACGGCACTCGGCTCCGTGTCCCCCGCCCGCTGCGCGGGCTCCTCCTTTACCTACGCCGAGCGCCGTGCCCCTCAGGCTCATGCATTGCTCCACGCCAGCAAAAAGCCAAGATAAAACGCCAACTCACACACCTGCTGCGTGGCTCCCAAGCAGTCGCCAGTGAAACCTTGCAGACGCCGCGAGAACATGCGCAACATCCAACCAAATGCCAATGCACTGGCCAGCAAAGCGCCCAGCAATGCCCGAGCCACATTGCCACCCGGCATCTGCAGCCAAACAAGCCCGGCACCTTGCAACAGCCATACAAAAGCAAACGCAACGCCGCACCAAACCAATGCCACCAACAACGCACCCAAAGTGATCTGCTCCGCCAAAGGCTTGGACTTGCTCCCCGCCACATCCCCCACATGCGGCAGCAGCCGGATGATCAGCAAAGGCCAGGTGCGCGACACCACATGCGCCAGAAACACCATGCAGCACAACACGGCCACACCCATGCTGGCCAATTGCGCCACCAGCGCCACTTTCACCAACAACGCGGTGACGATGGCAATGGCCCCGAAGGCGCCCACGCGTGAGTCCTTCATGATTTCCAACGCCCGCTCGCGCTGGTAGCTGCCACCCAGGCCGTCGGCCACGTCGGCAAGGCCGTCTTCATGGAACGCGCCGGTCAGCAGGATGCTGAAAGCGGTACCCAGCGTGGCAACGATCAAGGGTGCAAAGCCGCCCGCAGGCAAACCCAGCAGCAACGCGCCGCTAAGCGCCGCCACCAGCAGCCCCACCAACCACCCTACCCCCGGAAAATGCGCCGCGCTGGCGCGCAGCATCTGCGGGCTGTAGCCCACCCAGGCCGCCAGCCGCCCGGTCACCGGGACGCGGGTGAAGAACTGGATGGCCAGCAGGTAGTTGCGCACAAAGCTCATGGTGGCGAGCGGTGGATGGGCGACGCGCGGGGCTTAGACCGTGGTGGGGTCTGCCGATTTTTCGGACACGCCTGCCGACGCAAAGCTGGCCATTTCGCGCAGCACGGTACAGGCCGATTGCAACAGCGGCCAAGCCAATGCGGCACCGCTGCCTTCGCCCAGGCGCAGGCCCAGGTCCAGCAGGCCTTGCACGCCCAAGTGCTGCAGCATGAATTCGTGGCCGCGCTCGCCGGAGCGGTGGGCAAACACGCAGCGTTGCAGCACCAGCGGTTGCAAGGCGTTGGCCACCACCACCGCGCTGCTGGCGATAAAGCCGTCCACCACGATCACGCGGCGCTCCGCTGCGGCTTGCATCACGGCGCCCACCATGGTGGCAATCTCGAAGCCGCCCATGGCAGCCAGTACGTCCAGCGGTGCTTTGGCGTCGGCGTGCTTTTGCAGCACTTCGCGCAGCACGGCAGTTTTGCGTTGCACGGCAGGGGCGTCCAGGCCGGTACCGGCGCCGGTGCACACCTCAATGTCCAGCCCGCTCAGGCGCGACAGGATGAGGGAAGCGGCAGACGTGTTGCCAATGCCCATTTCACCCAGCAGCAGCGCATTGCCGGGCAGGCCCTTCACCAGTTCCATGCCTTGCTGCAAAGCGCCGGCGCATTGCTCAGCGGTCATGGCCAGGCCGGCCGACGAATCTGCCGTGCCCAGTTCGGCACCGGCCACCTTGCGCACCTGCAAGCCGGGGCGTGTGCTGCCCGCAGGCAGGCCCGTCAGAAAGTCGTGCTTCACGCCGCAATCCACCACCGTGAGCGCAATGCCGTTTTGCTTGGACAGCACGCTGACTGCTGCGCCGCCTGCCAAAAAGTTCTCTACCATCTGCCAGGTCACATCGCTGGGGAAAGCCGACACGCCGCGTGCGGTGAGGCCGTGGTCACCGGCGAACACCACCATTTGCGGCTGGTCCAGCACGGGCTTGTCAGTGCCCAGCACCTGGCCGATGGTGAGCGCCAGTGCTTCCAGGCGGCCCAGCGAGCCCAGGGGCTTGGTCTTGTTGTCCAGCGTGTGTTGCAGGGTCTGGGTCAGGGCGTCGTCGTGGATGTTGGCGAGGGTAGGCAGGGTGTGGTTCATGGTGTCTCCGGTTGGGTAAAGGGTGAAAAATCAGGTGAGGAGTGACTGCAGCACGCCGGGTGCAAAGTTGGCTTCGATGAAGTCGGCCAGGCCGTCAAACACGGTGTCCAGCGTGGGCACGGGCTTGCCGCCCAGGTGGCTGGCAAACAGGGCTTGCAAAGCGGCGGGGTCTTCGAGCAGGCCGTGCAGGTACAGGCCCAGCACATTGCCTGCGGGGTTTTGCCAGGCTAGGCCATCGGGCAGCACGGCTTGCGCCACATTGCCCGCAGCTTGCATGGCGGCGTGCGGTTGGGTTTGGCCGTGGTGGATTTCGTAGCCACTCACTTCCACCCCGGCCAGTGCGGCCCAGGGCTTGGCGGCGTTGGAGGCATCGCTGGCCATCTGCGCCACAAAGCGGGTACTGGTTCGGCACACGGTCTTATCGGCTTCAAATACGGTGACCAACGGCAGCAAGCCCAGGCCGGGTGCATTGCCGTCCACGCCGTGCGGGTCAATCAGCGCCTCGCCCAGCATCTGCAGGCCGCCGCAAATACCCAGCACCGCACCGCCCTGCCCTGCATGCTGTGCAATGGCCGCGTCCAGCCCTTGCGCGCGCAGCCAGGCCAAGTCGCCGCTGGTGTGTTTGGAGCCGGGCAGGATGATCCAGTCCGACGGCTTCAGGCCTGCCAACTCAGACGGGCTGCGCACCCACTGCAGGCGCACACCGGGGATGTTTTTGAGCGGCTGGAATTCGTCCAGGTTGCTGATGCGCGGATAGGCCACCACGGCCACCGTCTTGGTGACCATGCCGCTGGCAATGCTGCGGTCGTCAAACACACCGTCTTCTTCGGGCAGGCCGTGTTGCCACCACATGGGCAGCGTGGCCACGGTGGGTACGCCGGTCAGGTCTTGCAGCATCTGCGGCGCGGGGGCCAAGAGGCTGGCATCGCCTCGGAACTTATTCAAAACAAAGCCCTTGATGAGCGTGCGCTCGTTCTCGGGCAGCAAGGCCCAGGTGCCATACAAGTGGGCAAAGGCACCGCCCCGGTCGATGTCGCTCACCAGCAGGCACGCTGCTTGCCCGTGCACGGCCACGCGCATGTTGACGATGTCGCTGCCAGACAGGTTGATTTCTGCGGGCGAGCCCGCGCCTTCGATCACCACCACATCGTTCTCGGCACGCAGGTCGTCCAAGGCCTGGGCAATCACCGGCCACACATGGTTGCTGCGGCCACGCCAAGGCATGTTGGCCAGCTCCTCACTCACCTGCCCCATCAGCACCACTTGGCTGTGGGTGTCGCGCTCAGGTTTGAGCAGCAAGGGGTTCATGCGGACGTCGGGTTCGGCTTTGGCGGCCAAGGCCTGGAAGTACTGCGCACTTCCGATTTCACCTTGGCCGTTGAGACTGGCTACGACCCGAGCGTTGTTACTCATGTTCTGCGCCTTGAACGGCGCAACTTTCAGCCCCTGGCGTTGGTAGTGGCGGCACAGCGCCGTGGTGAGCCAGCTTTTGCCAGCGCCGCTGGTGGTGCCCAGCACCATGATGCAACGTGCGGTCATCGGTAAGTTTCCTGACGGTGTACGGGTTCTAGATCGGCCTGCGATGCGCCTTGCACCGCGACGGTATGTGTAGAGACAGCGCTTTCCAAGGCATCGTGCAAAGCAGCCTGTGCAAGTGGCGGCTGCGTGCCGATGCGCACATGGCCGGGTAGCCCCAAAGACGTAGCGTCGCGCAGCTTGATGCCTTGCGCGCGCAGCAGTGGCAGCAAGGCTTCCAGGCGTACCGCCGCCGGTGGCTGGGCGCAGAAAAAGTTAGCGTCGCTGGGCAGGCAGGTCCAGCCCAGGCTTTGCAGCATCTGCACCTGCGCGGCTTTCCAGGCGGCCAGCGTGGGCAGGCTCTGTGCCAACCAGGCTTGTGTTTCGGGCTGCGTCCAGGCCTGCAGCATGGCATGCCCATGTGCGCCCACCGGCCACGACGGGGCCATGGCCTCCAGTTGGGCCGCCGCCGGTTCGGCATGCAGGGGCGCGATGGCATAGGCCGCGCGCACGCCGGTGAGTGCCAGCGCCTTGTTGGGCGAAAACAGGCGCCACACCGCGTCCTGCTGCGCTGGGTTCAAGCTGGCTTGGCCGCTCAGGCGCAACGGCGCGTAGGCGCAGTCCAGCACCAGCGTTTGCCCTTCTGCCGCACGGCCCCCTTGCAACAGCGCTTCGGGCCAAGCGGCATGCGCTTGCCCTAGCGGGCTGGATGGCTCACAGGCCCAGACCAGTGCGGCATCGTGCTGGCTTTGCACGCGCGCCAGACCCCAGGCCTCTGCGGCATGGGCGTAGTCGCCATAGGCTGCTTGCGGCAGCCACACACTGCGGCCACCCTGGCGGGCCGCCCGGGCGGTGATGCGAAAAATGAACTCGCTGGCGCTGGCGGCCAACACCACACGCCAAGACTGCACGCCGTGGAAGTCGGCCAGTGCCTGGCGCAAGGCGGTGTAGCTTGCGTCCGGGTAGCGGCTGGCGTCCGCCGCCTGCACTGCAGCCAGGGCCGTGGGGCATGGGCCGCAGGCATTGCTGTTGGTGGAAAAGTCAAAGCGCGCGGCACCCAAGGCGTCAGCGCCGCCGTGGATGCGGGTTGAAGCGGGCGTGCTGTGGCTCATGGTGCCAGCCTTCCCACACCCGACGCGCCAATGTCGGTAAGGGCCGACACCACACCCAGCCACGCCATCCACACCGCTGCGGCGGCGCAGAGCACGGCCAAAAAGTAGCCCAGCGCTTTGTTGGCGGTGCGAATGGCCTGTGGCGTGTGCGCGGCCTGCGCTGACGCGCCATCGGCATGCAGCACATACACACCGGGTTTGCGCAAAGCCACGTCCAGCACCAAGGCCATGGCCGCCATTGGCCAGCCGCTGTTGGGCGATGGCGTGCGGCGGGCCTCTGTCGGCAAGCGGCGCAAGGCACGCAGGCCTTGGACGCCCGCCGCCAGCATCAGCAGCACGGCGGTGATGCGCGCGGGAATCCAGTTCAGACCGTCGTCCACCCGCGCCGCCCATTTGCCGGCCCAGGCCCAGTTGCGGCCTTTGTACATGCCGGGGTAGCCCCACATGGCGTCGGCCGTGTTGGCAAAGCGGTACAGCGCGGCGCCGGGCAGACCCAGCAGCGCAAACCAGAACAGGGGCGCCACCACCGAGTCGTTGAAGTTTTCGGCCAGGGTCTCGATAGCGCTCTCGCGCACCTGGGTGTCGGTCAGCACGGTCACGTCGCGGCTCACCAGCCAGCTCAGGCGTTCGCGCCCGGCGTCCAGGCCTTGGGCCAAGGCGGCGTCCACCGCGCGCACTTCGCTTTTGAGCATGGCCCAGGCCAGCAGCGGTTTGAGCAACAGACCCAGAAGCACGCCGCTGATCCACCACGGCAAGAGCGAGAGCAGCAGCCCCAGCAAGGCACTTACCGCAAACACCGCCAATGCGCCCGCCAGCCAGGCGACAGCGCCTAGCGCAAAGACCTTCAGGTCGCGCGCCTGCGGGTCTGGCTTGGCATGCGCCTGCAGCCAAGCACCCGCGTGCTCCAGGTAATTGCCCATCCACACCACCGGATGCCAGCGCACCGGCGGCTCACCCAGGCGGTGGTCTACGGCCAGCGCCACCACCACAGACAGAACCATGGCCAGCACGCTCATGCCTGCACCTCCGGCTTGGCCACGTGCGCAGCAGACGGCTGCAGGGGCTGGCCCCAGCCGTTTTCAAAAAGCAAGTCGTCCAGCGCGCAGCGTTTGGCCCAGCGCTCTCGTTGCAGCATGGGCTCTTCGTAAAACGCATGCACCGGGCCTATGCACAGCAGCGCAATCGGCTCGGCACCGGCGGGCATGCCCAGCTCGGCCGCAAGCGCCGCCGGGTCAAACAGCGACACCCAGCCCACGCCCAAGCCTTCTGCCCGGGCCGCGAGCCACAGGTTTTGAATGGCGCAGGCAGCAGAAGCCAGGTCCATCTGCGGCAATGTGCGGCGGCCAAACACATGTGCCTCGCGTCCATCGGCCAGGGCCACGGCCCACAGCTCGGCCGCGTCGGCCATGCCTTCTACCTTGAGGCGCATAAAGGCTTCTTCGCGCTGGCCCAGTGCCCGCGCGGTCTGGATGCGCTCGGCCTCCACCAGTGCTTGCAGCCGCTGCCGCAGCACGGAGTCCGATATGCGGATAAAGCGCCAAGGCTGCATAAAGCCCACACTGGGCGCGTGGTGCGCGGCTGTGAGCAGACGGCGCATCACGTCCGGGGCCACGTTGCCACCCGCAAAGTGGCGCATGTCGCGCCGCTCGAAGATGGCGCGGTACACGGCGCTGCAGTCCGCAGCACTGAAGCCGAGTGCGGACGAGTCAGCCGGTGCAGCCGCGTTGGTCATGGTGTTCAGTCTTCAATCCCACGCTGGGCCGGGATGCCGGCCTTGAAGGCGTGTTTGACCATTTGCATCTCGGTCACCGTGTCGGCCAGCTCGATGATCTCGGGCGGGCAGCGGCGGCCGGTCAGCACCACGTGCACATGGCTGGGGCGGGTCTTGAGGGTTTCCAGCACATCGTCCAGCGGCATCCAGCCGTAGATCAGCGGGTAGGTAATTTCGTCCAGCGTCACCATGAAAAAGTCGCCACTCAGGATGGCAGCTTTGGCCTTGGCCCAGCCGTCGCGTGCGAGTTGGGCGGAGTGTTCCAGGTCCTGGCTCTTCCAGCTGAAACCGTCGCCCAGGCCTTCCATCGGCAGACCCAGTTTTTCAAACATGCGGTGCTCGCCAAAGCGGGCGGTGGGCACCTTCATGAACTGGAAAATCTTGACCGCCTTGCCCCGGCCGTGTGCGCGCAAGGCCAGGCCGAACGCGGCGGTGCTTTTGCCCTTTCCGTCACCGGTGTTGACGATGACGATGCCGCGGCGCTCGCCCTCAGCTTTTTCGTAGGGCTTTTCGGTGGGTGGGGTTTCAATTTGCATGGGGTGCCTTGGTAGGAATGTGGGGAAGCGCCACCCACTGCCCGTTGAGGGGGTGGATGGCGATGCGGTCGTCAAACGCGGCGCAGACGGCGCGGTGGGTTTCGGGCAAAGCGGTTTCGCCGTGGTGGGTGACGCGGCCGTCGCGCATGACCACCAAGCGGTTGGCATTGAGCGCAATGGTGATTTCGTGCAGCACGCTGATGACCGTGGTGCCGTGCGCGAGCAACGCTTCCACCACGCACAGCCAATCGGCCTGGTGCGGTGGGTCCAGGTTGGCCAGCGGCTCGTCCATCAGCAGCACCTGGGCTTCTACCGCCAGAGCGCGGGCCAGCAGCACACGCTGCCGCTCGCCGCCCGAGAGCTGGCCCAGTGCACGGGTGCGCCAGTCCCAGGCCTGGGTGTAACGCAGCGCGCGTTCTACCGCCGCGCGGTCTTGGTCATTGGGCGGGGCCAGCCAGGCTTGGTGCGGCAGGCGGCCCAGCATCACCACGTCCCAGGCGGTCAGGTCGTCGGCGCTGGATTCGTTCTGGCCCAGCCAAGCCAGTTGCTGGGCGCGTTGGCGGTTGGGCACGCTGTGGATGGAATGGCCCAGCAAATGCACCTGGCCGCTACAAGGCAGCACGCCCGCCAGCGCCTTGAGCAGCGTGGACTTGCCCGCGCCGTTGGGGCCGAGGATGCTGGTCCATTGGCCTTGGGCTATGTCGAGGTGAATGTCGTGCAGCACCTGGCGATTGCCCAGGGTGGCACTCACGCCCTGTGCGCTGAGTGCGATGCCCGGCGTGCCATTGGCATCGGTTCCGCCGATATGGGGCGTGGCCTTGTGGAGTTGCGGTTGGTTCATGCGCCTCGCCCTCCCAAGGCGCTGCCGCCTTTGTGCATCAGCCACAGCAAGTAGCCTCCGCCCAGCACCGCGGTAAGCACGCCCACCGGCAGTTCTTGCGGCGCAATCAGCCAGCGCGCCAGCAAGTCGGCCGCCATCAACAAGGTGCCGCCCATCAAGCAAGACAGCAGCACCAGCCGCGCATGCGTGACCTTGACCGCCGAGCGCACTAGGTGCGGCGCGGCCAGGCCCACAAAGGCGATCAAACCAGTTTGGGCTACAGCAGTTCCTGTGGCCAGCGCCAGCACGGCCACCAGCGCGATGCGCATCTGCGCCAGCGGCAGGCCCAGGCTATGTGCCGTGGCCTCGCCCAACGCCAGACCATCCAGTACCGGGCTGAGCCACCAGGCCAGCAGCATGCAAGCGGCCCAGATGCCCAGCATCAGCACGCACGCGCTCCAGCCCACAAAGCCGGTGCTGCCCAGCAAAAAGGCCTGCATAGACTGCATCACGTCCGGCACCATCAGCATCACCAACGAGCTGCACGCGCCCAGCACCACGCCCACCACCACGCCCGAAAGCAACAGCCGCAAGGTGTGCTGCACGCCACGCGCCAGCGCCAGCGTCAAAAACACGGCACCCACCGCACCGGCAAAGGCAGCCGTGGTCAGGCCCAGGCGAACAATCCATTGCGTGGCCATGGGCGACACGCCAAACAAGGCGAGCGACACGGCCACGCCCAGCGACGCGCCCGAGGCACTGCCCAGCAAATACGGGTCGGCCAGCGGGTTGCGAAACAGGCCCTGCGCAACCGCCCCGGCCAGCGCCAGCAAGGCACCCGCGCCCCAGGCACCCACGGTGCGGGGCAGGCGGATTTCCCAGATGATTTGCTGCGCCACCGGGTCGTCCCAGGCCTGGCGCACGCCGCTCCAGCCGGTGCTGCCCACACCGATGCCCAGCACCACCAGCGCCAGGCTCAGCACGACCAAGGCCGTGCCCAGCAACAGCGGACGCGGGTTGGTAGGCATGGAGGTGGAAACGCTCATTTGGCCATGCGCTCCAGGCATGAAGCCATGGCGCGCGCACCCTCGGCCATGCGCGGGCCGGGGCGCACCAGGTTGTCAGATTCGCCAATGCTGTAGACGCAGATGCGCTTGTTTTTGATGGCCTTCATGCTGTCCCAGCCGGGGCGGCCTTCCATGCCAGCGTAGTTGCGGTCACCCACCATGATGACGTCGGGGTTGGCGCGCACGATGTATTCGGGGTTGAGTTTGGGGAACGGCCCCAGGCTGGCGGGCACGATGTTCTTGGCGCCCAGGCGGGTCAGGGTTTCGCCAATGAAAGACGACTCGCCCGCAGCGTGCGGCGCGCGGCTCACCTCAAAGTAAACCCGAACATTCTTGGCCTTGGGGCTGAGCGACTGGGCGGCAGCCGACACCGCTGCATCAATGGCGCGCCACACGCGCTGCGCATCGGGCACTTCCAGCAACTGGCCGATCTTGCCAATCACGCGCTGCACATCGGCATGGGTTTTAGGCTCCAGCGCCACCACCGGGATGCCCAACGCGCGCAAGCGGTCGGAAGCGCGCGACGATGCTGCTACCAGCACCACATCGGGCTTGAGCGCCACGATGGCTTCAATGTTGGGGTCCAGCCCGCCGCCCACCTGGGGTAGTTTGGAGAGGCTCTCGGGGTAGGTGGAGTAGCGGTCCACCCCCACCAGGCGCTGGCACTGGCCCAGCTCGCACACGGTTTCGGTCAGCGAGGGCAACAGGCTGACGATGCGTTGCGGGCTGCGCGGCAAGGTGATGACATTGCCCCGGTCATCGGTAATTTGCAAGGCGTGTGCGGACAAGGCCCACAGCATGGCGGCCAGTGCGGCGAGCACGCTGCTCGCTCTGAGCAAGGCGGAGAACTTCATGGAGCATCTTTCAAGGTGAGCGGCAGGCCGGCTGCCATCAAGGTGGCGCGCTGGCAGGCCTGGGCCACGTCCTGGTTCAAACGCCCCAGCGCGTCCACAAAGGAGCGCACCTGCGCACCCATGGGAATCACGCCCAGGCCAATTTCGTTGCCAACAAACACCACAGGCCCGGGTGCCTGGGGAATGGCTTGCAGCAAGGCTTGTATCTGCGCCGCCTCGGCCACTGCGTCGTGCGGCTGCTCGGGCTGGCCTTCCTCGAAAGGTGGCATGCGCAAGTTGGTGAGCCACAGCGTGAGGCAGTCCACCACCACCAAGGTGTGCCGCGTGCTATGCGCGGAAACAGCGGCGGCCAGGTGCAATGGCTCCTCGTGCGTGCGCATGCCGGGCACACGCTCGGCGCGGTCTTGCTGGTGGCGCAGGATGCGCTGGTGCATCTCTTCGTCCCAGGGCTGCGCGGTGGCAATCAGCACGGCATCGTGGGCAGCATCCAGCTCCAGCCACTGGCGCGCCAGCAGTTCGGCACGGCGTGACTTGCCACTTTTTTGGCCACCCAGAATCAGTTCGCTGCGGGCGATGGTGAGGGTGCTCATGCGGCTTGGCGCTCCTGCAAGTCGGCATCCATCCAGGCCAGGATGTGTTGGTGGATTTTGCACACGCCATCGGTCAGCGCGGCGGGGCCAGGCTGCAGGATGTCGGGCGATTTGATTTCAAACAGTTGCTGCTTTTTCACGGCGGGCACATCGGCCCAACCCGCGCGGGCGGCCACGTTTTCGGGCCGGAACTTCTTGCCGCACCAAGAGCCCAGGATGATGTCGGGGCTGCGGCGGGCTATGTCCATGCCGTCGGCAATGATGCGGTTCTTGCCCAGCGACTGCTGCGCCAGCTCGGGGAAGCAGTCGTCGCCCCCGGCGATGCTGATCAGCTCCGATACCCAGCGGATGGCGCTGATGTGCGGCGTGTCCCACTCTTCAAAAAACACCTGCGGGCGGCGAGCGCCCTGCGCCACACGCGCGGCCACTGTGGCTTGCATGGTGCGCAAATCGGCCTGCATGGCAGCAATGCGCTGCGCGCCCTGCTCTGCCTGGCCCACCATGGCGGCTACCTGGAACAGCATGGAAAAAATCTCGGCCACGCTGCGCTGGTTGAAGATGGTGACCTGCACGCCGTGCCGCACCAACTCGGCAGCAATGTCAGCCTGCAAGTCGGAGAAGCCCAGCACGCAGTCGGGCTTCAAATCCAGAATCTTGTCGATCTTGGCGCTCAGAAAGGCGCTGACTTTGGGCTTCTCTTCGCGCGCCCGACGCGGCCGCACGGTGTAGCCGGAGATGCCCACAATGCGCGCCTCTTGGCCCAGCAGGTACAGCCATTCGGTGGTCTCTTCGGTGAGACACACGATGCGCTGCGGGCCTGGCGTGAAGTAAAGCAGGTCGTGGGGCATGGGCTTGGGGTTCAGACGGCAGAAAACAGCGCCGCCGTGGCCTCGGGCGAGGACGGAAACCAGGCGTGGAAATAACTGGCGCGCACCGAGCCGTGCTGCCACACCGCTTCGCCTTTGTCAGCCACCGGCTCGCTGTTGGGCCGCGCGGTGCGGGCTGCGCTTTGCAGCGTGGTTTGCGTGGTGGAGTAATGGAAGGTGTGGCCGCGCAAGGTGCCTTGTGGCAAGGTCAGTTGCTGCGGCCCCAAGCCCGACAAGCGCTTGTGCATGGTGACCTGGCCGGGCAGCAGCCCCCACTGGGCATGCACCTGCTCGTCCACCGTGACCAGCGATTCAAACAAAGCCATCATGCCGCCGCACTCGGCCCACACCGGCTTGCCCGCTGCGATGTGCGCGGCCAGGCTGTTGCGGGTGGTCTGGTTACGGGCAATCAGGTCGGCATGCAGCTCGGGGTAGCCACCGGGAATCCACAGCGCATCGCAGGCGGGTACGGCTTCATCGGCTAGGGGCGAGAAGTTCACCAGCGTGGCGCCCATGGCCTGCAGGCAGTCCAAGTTGGCGGCATAGGTAAAGCAAAACGCGGCATCGCGCGCCACGGCAATGGTCTTGCCCTGCAGCAAGGCGGGGTAAGTGACGGCTGTGTCGGGCTCGGGGAAATCGGCACTCCAGCGCTGCAAATCGTCCAGGCCCATTTGGCCCAACGGGGTGTTCAGCAGCGCGTCGGCGGCAGCGTCCAGGCGCTGCAAGGCGTCGGGCACTTCGCTGGCTACCGTCAGGCCCAGGTGACGCTCGGGCAGGGTCATGTCGGCGTTGCGCATGACAGCGCCCATCCAGTGGAAGGGATCGGGAATGCTTTTGCGCAACATCTCGGCATGACCGGGGCTTGCCACGCGGTTAGCCAACACGCCCGCCCACGGCAGACCGGGCTGGTAGTTTTGCAGGCCAAAGGCCAACGCGCCAAAGGTGCCAGCCATGGACGACGCATCCACCACCGCCAGCACATGCAGGCCAAAGCGCCGCGCCAGGTCCGCCGCGCTGGGCTCGCCATCAAACAGACCCATCACGCCTTCCACGATGATCAGGTCCGACTCGCGCGCCGCAGCCGTCAGCCGCGCACGGCAGTCGGCCTCGCCGGTCATCCACAAATCAAGCTGGTACACCGGCGCGCCGCTGGCCAGCGTGTGCCAGTACGGGTCCAGAAAGTCCGGCCCGCACTTGAACACCCGTACCCTCCGCCCTTGGCGGCTGTGCAGCCGCGCAAGCGCGGAGGTAACGGTGGTCTTGCCCTGGCCGGAGGCGGGGGCGGCTACGAGGATGGCGGGGCAGCTTGTCATGGAGTCTCGGTGTGTGCAGAGCGCTATTTGGGTTGGAAGCGCAAGGTTACATACATGGCGCGGCCGGATTGGTTGTAACCGTAGGCGGTTTGGTAGAACTTGTCTCCCAAATTGACCACACGGCCTTCAATGCTCCAGTCTTTCTTGATGGCGTAGCCGACGTGGGCGTCTACCGTAGCGTACCCACCGAGAGGCTGGCTATTTTTGACATCGTCGTAAAAGTCGGTAACGGCCAACAGGCTGACACCGTAGCTCCATGACTCGCTTTCGTAGTCCAGACCGGCGGTCAGCTGGGTATCGGGGCGTCGCTGCAGCCGCAGACCGGTGCTCTCATTGCGTGCATTGATGACATCCAGTGCGGAGTAGTAACGCCAGTTGCCGGCCTCGCCCTGAATAGACAACGTTGCACCTTCAATCGAAGCCTGTGGGATGTTGAAAGGCACGAACGCAGAGTTTTTACCCACGTAGTTCTGGATGCGGTTGACGTAGTAGGTAAGGGAAATCTGGCTCTCGCCCAAGGCGTAGCTAATTCCAGCCTCTGTATTGCGCCCCACTTCGGGCAACAACTGTGGGTTGGAGAAGTTCGGGTAATACAGGTCGTTAAAAGTGGGGGCCTTGAAGCTCGTGCCCAGCGAACCGTGCAGTCGCCATGCGGGCGACAAGGCATACCCGTATCCCAGCAACCCGGTATTGGCGTCGCCAAACTGCGAGTTGGAGTCGTGGCGCGCGTTGACCTGCCAGCTGTGTGCGCCCGAGGTTCCAGAAAGCCCCACGTACTGGGAATCCGTTGCGCGGCTGGTCACCGCAAAGTTGGTGGAGCTGCTCACATACTCGCGCAAGTTTTCCAGGCCCACCAGCACGGTGCCTGCCGAGGTTTGCACCTCGTTTTGCCAGGTTGTCTGGTCTTGCTGGTTGTTGGTTTTCGATGGCGTTGCACTAGAAAAATACAGGGAGTTGTCCTGCCCGCTGCTCCAAGTGACTTTGCTGGACCAATCCTTGGAAACCTTACCCTCCAACCCCAGGAAGTAAATACCGGTGAATGAATTGGTGTGAACGTCGTACTTGCTCTTCGTTCCGTTGTCCGACTGGCTAACCCCTTCGGACTGCATCGCGTGGGCCAGCAATTTCCAATCGTCCGTGAGCTTCCAGGTCAAAGACAGGTTCGCACTGTTTTGCGTGAAGCCGTCGTTGTCGGGGTTGTAGGAGGAGCTGCGGGGGTTGGTCGCAGAAAAACCAGCCTCGTTCAAAGTTTGCGCCCCCAGCACGTAGCTGATGCGCTCATCACCGCCGCTTACGCCAGCCGTGACCTCCGCATGGTTGTACTCACCCGCCGTAATGCTTGCGTAGGGGTGAATGCCGGTGAGGCCTTTGCGCGTGAAAACCTGGATGACACCACCAATTGCGTCACTACCGTACATGGCCGATGCCGGGCCCTTGAGAACTTCAATGTGGTCAATGGACTCCAGCGGAATGGTGTCAAAGTTCGGCGCCCCGGTAGTGGATGAGCCGTACCGCACGCCATCAACCAGCAGCATGACGTGGCGGGAGTCTGTACCCCGGATGAAGAGCGTAGAGTTTTTACCCAAGCCACCGTTGGCCGACATTTGGACGCCCGAAACACGGGACAGCAACTCCACCAGCGTGCGGCCGGAATTGGCTTCGATGTCCCGCCGCGTAATGATTGAAACATCGCTGATCACATCCGACACACGCGATTCCGAGCGGGTAGCTGTAACCACCACTTCTGCAAGCGTGCTACTTGACTGCGCATGCACGCCCGTGGAAAAAGCCGCCGCAATAGCCGACACCAGCACGCTGGTGCGTGCGCCATAAAAACCAGATTTCATTTTGAGAACAACCCGACAAAGAACCCTCGCCGTCTTCCCCGACAGCACTTGGGCGTAAAGGCCGCACATGCGTGCGACCACCTTGTTGGCCGGTATCCGGGCTGATGGAACGACCCTCATCGCCTTCCCAAACGCATGTTCAAGCGTTCAGTGGCTGTGATGAGAGCTGCGTCGGGTGACGCGTCCACTTACCGTTGCGGGGGCAGCGCAGGTTAGGCGGGCCTGAAAAGGCACATCCCTCCTGCTTCCCGTTGAACTGCGGCATGTGAACCACACCGCGAGCACCAACGTTTTGATTTTAGCCTGCGTGCCCACGGCCAAACCCTACAATGCGACTTCTATGGTGAACAACGCGACGCCCATGTCGAATCCGTCTCAAATCGACCAAATTGCCGAGCGTGTGGAACGTTTGCTGGTGCGCTATGCCGAGGTGCAACGCACCAACGCTCTGCTTGCCAAGCAGGTGGACGTTCTCACGCAAGAGCGAGACTCCCTCAAATCACGCCTGAGTGCCGCCCGCGCCCGCGTGGACGCGCTGCTGGAGCGCTTGCCGCAAGCCACAGCCCAGAAGGACGCACCATGAACCAGCTCGAAGTGCAAATCATGGGCCAGAGCTATTTGCTGGGCTGTCCTGAGGGTGGCGAGATACGTTTGCGTGAAGCGGTGCAGCGTGTGGACGAAGCCATGTGCAAGATCCGCGACGCAGGCAAAGTGCGGGCGCGTGAGCGCATTGCCGTGCTGGCGGCGCTGAATCTGGCGTTTGACTTGTCTGATAAAGGCAGCGCTCCGGCTGCAGCAGAAGCCGCGTCCCCCGCGCAGGTCGCAAACACCGTCGACTCCGCAGCATGGGGATCGCTGTTGTCACGTCTAGACGACGCGCTGAACGAAGACGGCCAGTTGCTGTAACGCAGGGGCTGCGTCAAAGCCCTTTGCCACTCCGCTCAAGATTGCACCGCCTACAATACGCCTGCCTGCGGTGCTCGCTGGGCTTTATATTTCCTTGTACCAATGCTCTTTGAGCAAGGGCTTGGAACATTGCCCCGCTAGCGTGATCATCTCGCGTCAGATGAACCCAAAGCGTGTGCTGACCTCGCCCACCTGAACCCTGGTTCAGGATGCAAGTCTGGTGGCATCCGCAGGCACCTTACCCCCCTGCCTCCCGAACTTTTCAAGCCGACAAGGCAACAGCCTGCGTGTTGGCCGCAGGTTCAAAAAAGTAGCAAATGCGCGAGCGGGGTTGCAAATAATCCAATGCAGCACTGGGCAGACTCGATGGCTTGAGGCTTCTGCGAATACTGGTGTTGGGCGAATGCTCCAAATCCAATGACACCGCCTTGTGCCTTGGCACCGACGGCTCATGCACCATCACGCGCGGCTTGAGTGGCCGTGCCGAATTCACCGACACCACGATGGCATGCCGCTCATCGTTGAGTTGCACCACCGAGCCTGGCGGATACACGCCCATCATGCGGATAAAGGCGCTCAGCACGGTGGCATCGAAACGTGTTTTTTGCTGCGCAAAAATGGCCGCCAGTGCTTCGTGCGGCGTCATCGCGGCGCTGGCTTTTGTAGCGTTGCAGAGTCCGTCGTAGCGGTTGACCAGGGCCAATATGCGGGCACTCAACGACAGCGCATCTGCTTTCAGGTGCTGCGGAAAACCGCTGCCATCCACCAGTTCGTGGTGCTGCCCAATAGCTGCAACAGCGCCCGCGCTGAGGCCCATGGCACGCGCCATTTCTACGCTGTGCGCCACATGGTCCTGGTAGGCCTTTTGTTCGGCCAGAGACAGGCTGCTGTCCCAGCGCCGCACGCGCTCAGGGAGTTTGGTTTTTCCCATGTCATGCAGCAATGCAGCGACGCCCAAATCTTCCAGCGCATCAACAGGCAAGCCCATGGACTTCCCGAGCAGCAAGGAAAGCACCGACACGTTGACAGGATGCATGGCACTTTTTTCACCCGCCGCTTCGGTCAACAACCGGATGGCAACTTCGTCATAGCCCATCATGTCGGCCGTGATGTCGTGCACCAGGTTTTGGCATACCTTCGCAGCCTCTTGCGGCTTGGACTCCAGCAGATCCATGGTATTGCGGTAATGCTGGGTTGCCTCTGAAAAACGTCGCTCACACAGGGCTGCGCTGATGGACGGTGAACTTTCTGCATCTACTGCTGCAGGCACTTCAGCCGATGCGATCAATGCCGAAGCAACTTCGACTTCTTCACTACCAGATGACGTCGGCACAGGCTGTGAATCGCTCTTGGAGGGGACATAGCGAACACGATCCAGCCCCAGCGTACGCAGGGTTTCGATCTGCCTCTGATTGGCAATTTTGAATCGGCTAGACGGAAAGGGATGGGACATCCAGCCCAAATCGAGGTCTACAAACAAGCCGATCCGCAAATCATTCGGGGCAACAAAGTCGAATCCATCGATGGTCATAGAGCAAGGTACACAGCAAGCAATCTCTTATATTTTTTATCAACACGCCCAAAGGACATTATGGGTTTTCCAGTTTGACAGTTTTATGGACCTTTTGCGTCAATTTGCGAAAACTAATGGTTGGCAGCCCAGCATTCAGGCTGGGAGTGCCTGGTCTGCAAAGTCAGCGCTGCATTGGACCCGCTGAAGCAATGCAAGCACCTGCGCTTCATCGCCCAAGCCGCTTCCCGTGCTGACCAATGTGGCCGTGGCGCAGGCCACCCCTTTTGCAAAGGCGGCCACTGGGTCTTGGCCCTGCGACAAGGCCCAAACCATGCCCGCCACGAAACTATCCCCGGCACCCACCGCGCTGTGCACAACCACCTGCAAAGGCGGCGCATACCAAGCCCCCGCTTCTGTGACCAGCATCGCCCCCATCTCGCCCATGGACACCACAACCAGTTTGGCAGCGCCACGCGCAACCAACTCCGCAGCCGTGTCGCGTACAGCGTGCAGGCTCAACAAGGGCTTGCCACACAAGTCGCGCAATTCATGCAAGCTGGGTTTGACCATGAACACCCCATGTGCCAGCGCAGCTGCGAGTGGTTCACCAGAGGTGTCCACGATCAAGGCCGCATGCGCGCCCTGCACCACCTGCGATACGCGCGCATAGAAATCCAGTGGCACGCCAGGGGGGAGGCTACCGCTAGCCACCACAAGGGACTCGGGTGCGCACAGCTTGCCAATCTCGGTCAAAGCGTCTTGCCACTCCTGCGTGCTGATTTCCGGGCCGGGTAACACAAAGCGGAATTCATGGCCGGTGCTGTGCTCCAGCACCGTAAAACTCTCACGCGGAAAACCGGCAATCGCATGCGGATGGCACGAAACGCCCTCTTGCTGCAACAAAGAAAACATGACCCGCCCGGTGCTGTGGCCTGCCGTGTAGAAGGCCAGCACGTCAGCGCCAAGCCGGTGCAACTCACGCGCCACATTGACCCCACCACCTCCGGCGCGGCGCTGCATGGGCTCGCAACGCAGCTTGCTGGTATGACGCACCTCATCGACTGCGGTGGACACATCCAGTGCCGGATTCATGGTGATGGTGAGTATGTTCGTCATGGCAAAAAGCGTATCACAGGGCCCATAAAAAAACCCTGCGACCGATCAAACGGCTGCAGGGTTTTGGATTGCAGCGGCACTGGGCGCCGCGCGAGAATTAACCCATGTGCAAACCACCGTTGACGGAGAAGTCAGCGCCGGTGGCATAGCCACCTTCGTTGCTGGCCAGCCAGGCAACGATAGAGGCGATTTCCGAAGGCTCACCCAAGCGCTTCACAGGCACGGTTGCCACGATCTTTTCCAGCACGTCTTCACGGATGGCTTTGACCATGTCGGTACCGATATAGCCAGGACTCACGGTGTTGACCGTCACGCCTTTGGTGGCCATTTCTTGTGCCAGGGCCATAGAGAAACCGTGCATACCGGCCTTGGCAGCCGAGTAGTTGGTTTGACCAGCTTGGCCCTTGTTGCCGTTCACAGACGAGATCTGGATGATGCGGCCCCAGCCCTTTTCCACCATGCCTGGGACCACTTGCTTGGTCACGTTGAACATGGAGTTCAGGTTGGTGTCGATCACTGCGTCCCAGTCTTCACGGGTCATCTTCAGGAACACGCGGTCACGGGTGATACCGGCGTTGTTCACCAGCACGTCGATGGTGCCGTGTTCTGCGCGGGCCTTGGTAAAGGCTTCCACGGTGGAATCCCAGTCACCCACATTGCCCACGGATGCATAGAAGGTGAAGCCCAAAGCCGCTTGCTCAGCGATCCACTTGGCGTGGTCGCGGGTAGGGCCGCAGCCTGCAATGACTTTGAAGCCGTCCTTGTGCAGGCGCTGGCAGATGGCGGTACCGATGCCACCCATGCCACCGGTGACGTACGCAACTTTTTGACTCATTTCTATCTCCTTTTTGATATGGACTGACTACACACTAACAATTAACGCTCGATGGTCAGGGCCACGCCCATGCCACCACCGATACACAAGCTGGCAATGCCCTTCTTGGCATTGCGGCGCTGCATTTCATGCAGCAGGGTAACCAAGATGCGGCAACCGGACGCGCCGATAGGGTGACCGATGGCAATGGCGCCGCCATTTACATTGACCTTGGAGGTGTCCCAACCCATTTGGTTGTTGACCGCGCAGGCTTGGGCTGCAAATGCTTCGTTGATTTCCAGCAAATCCAGGTCTTGCGCATTCCAGCCAGCGCGTGCCAAGGCCTTCTGCGAGGCAGGTACGGGGCCCATGCCCATCATGGCGGGGTCCAAGCCACTTGTGGCAAAGCTGGCAATACGGCCCATGGGTGTGAGGCCCAAGGCGGCAGCCTTTTTGGCCGTCATCACCATCACAGCAGCCGCACCGTCATTGATACCGGATGCGTTTCCAGCAGTCACGCTACCGGCTTTGTCGAATGCGGGGCGCAGGCCAGCCAATGCGTCGCCATTGGTCTTGCGGTTGATGAATTCGTCCGCAGCAAAAACGATAGGGTCGCCTTTTTTCTGGGCGATGCTGAAGGGAACGATTTCGTCCGCAAACTTGCCTGCGTCTTGAGCAGCAGCAGCCTTTTGCTGGCTGGCCAGTGCCAAGGCATCTTGCATGTCACGGGTAATGCCATGGGCCTTTGCCACGTTTTCCGCCGTGATGCCCATGTGGTACTGGTTGTACACATCCCACAGGCCGTCCACGATCATGGAGTCGATCATCTTCCAGTCGCCCATGCGCTGACCATCACGGCTACCCAGCAGCACGTGGGGCGATGCACTCATGTTTTCCTGACCACCGGCAATCACGATTTCGCTGTCGCCATAGGCCACTGCCTGGGCTGCCAGCATCACGGCCTTGAGGCCGGAGCCGCACACCGCATTGATGGTGAGCGCAGGGGTTTCTTTGGCAATGCCGCTTTTGAGCAGCGACTGGCGGGCCGGGTTCTGGCCTTGGCCTGCGGCCAAGACCTGACCCAGGATGACTTCACCGATTTGGTCTGCACCGAGCTTGGTGCGCTCCAGCAGGCTCTTGATCACAGCAGCGCCCAACTCGGGGGCAGCAGACTTGGCCAAAGTGCCGCCGAATTTGCCGACTGCCGTGCGTGCGGCTGAAACGATAACGATGTCTTCCATAGTGGATCTCCGTGCGATTGATATTGATTGGTTGAAAGAGGCTTAGGCCTTGGCTTTTACGTAACTGCCTGGTGCGGGCATGCTGGCTTTGTACTTGCCTTTGCCGTAGGTTTTCGGTGCCGCAATCTGTTTACCTGCCTGGGACTTGAGCCATGCTGCCCAATCGGTCCACCAGCTTCCGGGGTGCTCCACTGCGCCTTCTTGCCAAGCCTCTTGCGTGGCGGGCAGTTTGCCGTCGGCGCGAATCCAGTGGCTGCGTTTGTTTTTGGCGGGCGGGTTGATCACACCGGCAATGTGGCCGGACGCACCCATGACGAAACGGTTCTTGCCAGGCAGCACTTGCGTGGAACCGTAAGCACCGCCGATAGGAACGATATGGTCTTCACGTGAGCCGTACAGGTAGAACGGCATGGTCAGCTTGCCCAAGTCGATCTTTTCGCCGCAAACAGTTGCCTTGCCGGGCTTGATGAGCTTGTTTTCCAGATAGGTGTTGCGCAGGTACCAGGCGTAGAAGGGGCCGGGTAAATTGGTGCTGTCGGAGTTCCAGTACAGCAGATCAAACGGCGGTGGTGTTTCACCCTTGAGGTAGTTGCCCACCACATAGTTCCACACCAAGTCATTGGGGCGCAAAAAGCTGAAGGTGCTGGCCAGGTCGCTGCCCTTCATCAAACCGCCCTTGCCCAACTCGGCTTCGCGATACTTCACAAAGGACTCGTCGATGAACACATCCAGGATGCCGGTGTCAGTGAAGTCCAGCAGCGTGGTGAGCAGCGTGGCGCTGGCTACCGGCTTTTCGCCACGGGCGGCCAGCACAGCCAAGGCAGTGGTCAGCATGGTGCCGCCCACGCAGAAGCCCAACGCGTTGATGGTGGGCGCGCCGGTGATTTCCTGGGTAACCGCAATCGCCTTGATGACCGCGTCTTCGATGTAGTTGTCCCAGGTCTTGGTGCCCAGCGACGCATCCGGATTGCGCCAGCTCACCACAAACGTGCGGTGCCCCTGGGCCACGGCATAGCGGATCAGCGAGTTCTCAGGCTGCAAATCGAGGATGTAAAACTTGTTGATGCACGGGGGCACCATGAGGAAAGGCTTCTCGAAAACCTTGGCCGTGAGCGGCTTGTATTCGATGAGCTGGAACAGCTCGTTCTCGAACACCACAGCGCCCTCGGTGGTGGCCACGTTTTTGCCCACTTCAAACAGGCTCTCGTCCGTCATGGACACATGGCCTTGCTGCAAGTCATGCACAAGGTTCTTGACGCCCTTGGCAATGCTTTCGCCCTTGGTCTCGATGGCTTTCTTTTGCGCTTCTGCGTTGAAGGCCAGGAAGTTGCTGGGCGCCGCTGCAGCCACCCACTGCTCTACCGCGAAACGGATGCGGTTTTGCGTTTTGGGATCTGCCTCCACCGCCTCGGCCATGCCCATCAAGGTGCGGGCATTGAGCAAATACACCGCTGCGGCGTAGGCAGCCATCGGGTTCTCGTTCCAGGATGCATCAGCAAATCGGCGGTCACCCGTGACCTTGGGCGGCTTGAAGCCCTCGGCAAACAACGCCATTGCGTCCTTGGAATACTGAGCCTGGAGCTCTTTGAGCTTGTCTTGGGAAAAATGGATTTCCGGGGCTTTGGTCGGCAAGGACGCAATACCTGGCAAACCGGCACCGGCCGATCCGGCGTCCATTGTCTTGAAGGCTTCCATGGCTTTAGCCCAGCCCTCTGTCATCGCCTGTTGGAACTGTTGGGCAGCCTGGTTCAGAAAATCAGGGGAGTTTTGTGTCATGCCGTCGCCTCATTTTGGGTATTAACCTAGAGCGCTAGTATCTCAGCTTGTGGGCCCCTTTTTCCTTACAAGCAGATATTCAAAACCGTTATGTACATCGTTCCTATTGCCTGGCTTTATGTGGCCGTGATGATGAGTGTGGCCGAGGCAACCAGCAGCAATGGAACGGTGCTGGGCGCCGTGATCACCTTTGTGCTCTATGGCGTGCTGCCTATAGGGCTGGTGATGTACTTCATGGGCACACCGGCCCGCAAGCGTGCACTGCGCGCGAAGGAAGCCCAGGAGCGCGCCGCCTACCTGGCCCAGCGCCAACAAACCGAGCCACCTTTATCCGACCACGCGCCAGATACAGGCAGCTTGCCGCCCGCTGATGCGGTCACGCCGATGCGAAAAGAACCGTGACGGGTTGCCCACAGTGCACCACGCATCGCTGCCATCGTTTCCATAAATCTGGGTAACACCCATGGCCATTAGGCGTTGACGGGCCAAGCCCGGCAAGTCCGCCAGCCATTTGCCTGACGATGCAGATACAAAGCAGGCGGCGGCATCCGCGCTGTTTGACACAAAGGCATCACGCACTTCGTCACCGACTTCGAAAGCGTGCGGGCCAATGCAAGGTCCCAGCCAAACCATGATGGATGCAAGACTGTCAGCGCCTCGGAGTTGTGCGACGGTTTGCTCCAAAACCCCCTGCCGTGCTGCACCCAACAAACCGCGCCACCCCGCATGCGCAACCGCGACCCGTGTGCCCGCGGCATCACACAGCAGCACCGGCAAGCAATCCGCCACCATAACAGTGCATGCGACGCCGGTGTGCGAGGTGATTGCCGCGTCCGCATCGATACCGTCTACCGTGTCGGGCGCCAAAGCTTGAACGTGCACGCCGTGGGTCTGGTTCAAAAACACGGGACGCGCAGCCAATGCCGTCCCCAAACGCATCCGGTTCTTCGCGACATGCTGCGGATCGTCACCCACGTGGGTGCCAAGATTGAAAGAGGCATAGTTGCCCGCCGAACCACCGCCATTGCGGGTGGTGCACACGGCGCGAACCGAGGGGGGGGTGGGCCACTCGGGTACGAGCCAGTCAGGATCAAAGGTTTGCATGGCACACAGCATAATCGGCGCTTCCATTGAACACGCCCACCGGAGCCCTTCCATGATTCTTGAACTGGCAGACATTCGCATCCAAGCAGGTCAAAACGCAGCCTTTGACGAAGCCATTGCACGCGGCCTGCGCGATGTCATCTCCAAAGCCAAAGGATTCAAGGGTTACAAGGTCAACCAAGGCATTGAAAACCCCGAGCGCTACGTGCTGCAAATCTTCTGGGAAACGCTGGAAAACCACACTGTGGATTTCCGCCAATCGGACGCATTCACCCAATGGCGTGGCATCGTGGGACCTTTTTTTGCTGCTCCGCCCGTGGTGGAGCACTTCAACCTGCTGACCAAATCCGACTGACCGCACACAAGGAGTTGGTGGATGCACAGACCTCCCATCAAACACTGCAAGGAATGCGGCGCGGCCGTGGTGTACCGCATCCCCGACGATGGCGATACCAAGCCACGCGCGGTGTGCCCTGTTTGCCACACCATCCACTACGAGAACCCCTTGAACGTGGTGGGCACCGTGCCGTATCTGGGCGACCGGGTGCTGCTGTGCAAGCGCAACATCGAGCCGCGCTGGGGCAAGTGGACCCTGCCCGCTGGTTTTATGGAGCTCAACGAGACCACCGCTGAAGGCGCAGCGCGCGAGACGGTGGAAGAAGCAGGCGCCCAGTTTGATATGCAGGGGCTGTTTAGTCTGGTGAATGTGGCCCGCGTAGGCCAAGTGCATTTGTTTTACCGCGCACAGCTCATCAGCGACCAGTTCGCACCGGGCGTGGAAACCATTGAAGCCCGCCTGTTTCTGGAAAGCGAAATTCCCTGGGACGAACTGGCCTTTCGCACCACCAAAGAAACACTGCTGCGCTACTTTGCAGACCGCAGTGCCGGAGAGTTTCAAATCCACCACATCGACATTTCCTAGCCTGCATGCTGCCCTGCTTTGTCATGCTCGACCTGGAGACCACGGGCGGTAATGCGGTGCAAGACCGCATTACCGAAGTGGCAGCAGTACGCATAGAAAACGGGGTTGAAACCGCACGCTGGAGCAGCCTGGTGAACCCGGGCGTTCGCATACCGCCTTTCATCCAGGCGCTCACCGGCATCAGCGATGCAATGGTGGCCGATGCACCGGCGTTTGAAGAGGTAGCAGCCCCCTTGCTGGACATCCTGGCGGGCGCCGTACTGGTGGCACATAACGTGCGCTTTGACCATGCGTTTTTGCTGAATGAGCTGGCACGCATCGATGTGACCTTGAAGGTCAAAACGTTGTGCACCGTGCGCTTGTCACGCAAGCTCTACCCCCAGCACAAAGGGCATGGTCTCGATGCGATTTTGAAACGGCACGGCCTGCAGACCATGGCGCGCCACCGCGCCATGGGCGATGTGGATGTGGTGTTGCAATGGCTGCAAATTGCCACCGCTGAACACGGAGATGCCGCGGTCCAGAAGGCGGCTCAGGACTTGCTGCAAGGCAGTGCCAATGTGCCACCGCAGCTGGAAACCAACTTGGCAGACATTCCTGACGGACCAGGGGTCTACCTGTTTTATGGCGAAGGCCAGCTCCCGCTCTACATCGGCAAAAGCGTCACGCTACGTGCACGCGTTATGTCGCACTTTCAGTCGGCGGCCAAGGTGGCGCGCGAGATGCGCATACTGACCGAAATTCGCCGCGTGGAATGGATAGAAACTGCGGGAGAGTTGGGTGCGCTGCTGTTGGAATCACGTCTGGTCAAAGACAAGCAGCCCATTTACAACCGCCAATTGCGCCGTGAGAAAGCGCTTTGCACCTGGCAGTTGCACGACGACCCCAAAGCCAACCCCTTGGTCAAACTGCAGCAGCTCGATGACATAGAACCCGCCAAATGGGGCCAGCTCTACGGCACCTATCGCTCCAAACGACAAGCCCATGAAGCCTTGCGCCTGCTGGCGGAAACGCACGCGCTGTGCCCGCAGTTGCTGGGGCTGGAGTCCGGAAAGGGAGCGTGCTTTTCTTGCCAGATAGGGCGTTGCAAGGGCGCGTGTGCGGGGCGCGAGCCGGCGCACCTGCATCGCATCCGCACACAGATGGCCCTTACCAAACACCGTCTGCAAGCCTGGCCCTACCCTGGCCAAGTTGCCATCCGAGAGCACCATGCGCGTTCAGAGCGAACCGACATCCATGTGTTTGACCACTGGTGCCACATCGCCACCGTCCATGATGCGGCTGAGCTGGATGCGCTCGCCGACAGTCGCCAGGCGTTGGCATTTGATGTGGACACCTACCACTTGCTGGCCAAGCGCCTTGGAGATTCTGGGGCTTGGAATCGAGATGTGTTTCACCTGCCTTCGCGCAGTGACGCATACCTCGAGTAGGTGGCGCATTTCAAACCGGTGGCTGGCCGATGCACGTCAAGGTGTTGCATACACCGCACAGCACTCTGCTGCACCGCAGGCGCTGCGTATCACAACAACAAGGTGCATGCGAGAATGCACAAAACGAATGAGGCGGGTATGAGATTCAAAGCAGTCACTGTGGGTGTTGTATTGGCTGGAACTGCGCTGGGGAGTGCAGCCGTTACGCTTGGTAAAGCACGGGGAGCAGCCTGGATTGGGCAGTCGCTGGAACTGCAAGTTCCCGTTCAACGCGACGCCGGTCAAACCGATGCGGCCCTGTGTGTGGAGGCCGATGTCTTTCACGGCGAAACCCGCCAAGATGCGAGTCGGGTGCAGATCCAGACAGAAGCAACTTCCCAATCAGATGTCTACAACGTACGCATCTCCTCGTCCGCGCTGATTGACGAGCCTGTGGTGACCGTTTACCTGCGTGCAGGTTGCGCCCAAAAGGCCTCGCGCAAATACGTGCTGTTGGCTGACTTTCCACCGGAGCCTCAGAGCGCCGCGGTGCGCTCAACCCCTGCGGCGCCTCAGGTTCCGACCATCGCACCACCAGCGATGCCCATCGACAATGTGCAAGGCGCCGCTGGTGAACCTGTTGCGGTTGCCGCTACCAGCACTCGGACAGACAAAGCGCCCAAGGCCAAGGTAGTGCCGCAAGCGAGCCCCAAACCTGTGGTCGCAGCCGCGCCCAAAGCGCCGAAGGAAGTTGTCCAAGCCAAGAAAGAGCCTACCCCGTCCCCCGCCCCCAAGGCCGAAAAGCCTGTGGAAGTAGCCTCCCCGCCCACCAAACCATCAGGCAAGCCGCGTCTGCGCTTAGACCCGGTAGAGACCCTGGCCGAACGCGTGAAGAACCTGGAAGCAACCACCACGCAAACCAGCCTGCAGGACGACCTCTCACGCGACGCGCAAAAAATGCAGCAATTGCAAAGCGATTTGCGTACCCTGCTCGACCAGGCGGTCAAAAATGAAGCCAGCCTGGCAGCAATGCGCGAGCGTCTGGAAAAAGCCGAGGCCGATCGCGTTCCCGTAGCACTGGTGTACGGTTTGGTAGCGCTGGTGGCCGTGTGCGTGGGCGCACTGGCCTTCCTCTGGACCCGTCGAGGCCGTCCTATCCGCTGGGAAAAGTCACCAGCGGAAAGTTCATCGCCCTCTTCAACAGAGACGCCGCAAAACTGATTCGCTATGAGGCCCGGCTAGACGTCAAAAGACTTCTAGTCTTGGAATGACAAAAGCCGCTAAGTATCACTACTTAGCGGCTTTTAATCTATCTAATGGTCGGTGTGAAAGGATTCGAACCTTCGACCCCTTGCACCCCATGCAAGTGCGCTACCAGGCTGCGCCACACACCGATCAAGCTTCAAATTATAACCTGAAATTAGGCTCTCATTCAGTCAACCAGTGCAAGAAGTTCACGGATTTCAAAAAGTTCGCGACGCAGGTTCAAGAGCGGCAGGTTTTCGTCTTCTGACTTCTCTGCAACGGACAAAGACTCCAAGTCCTCAATACCTGCGCTTGCATCCAACTCTAAATCATCCACCCCGTCGAGCATGACCTCGCCATTGCGCTTCTTGTCACGTTCAGTCTGTAGCAGCTCCTGCATCTTGTTGCGAGCACCGCTGATGGTGAAGCCTTGGTCATACAGCAAATCGCGTATGCGGCGGATCATCAACACTTCGTGGTGCTGGTAGTAGCGCCGGTTGCCTCTGCGCTTCATGGGGCGCAGTTGCGTGAACTCCTGCTCCCAATACCGTAGCACGTGGGGTTTGACGCCACACAAATCACCCACCTCACCGATGGTGAAATAGCGTTTGGCGGGAATGGAAGGGAGAGCTTTCTCCATTGAAATCAATGATGTACGGACTAAACCGCAGAGGTTACTCTAAGTTTTGTTCCGACGCAAAGGACATACCGCAAGCAACGGTCAAATAAATGCTTCTAATTGTTTAAACCGCAGCGGCAGGTTTACCGTCTTCTTGGATTTGCTCTTTGAGCTTGTGGCTGGCATGGAAGGTCACCACGCGCCGTGCCTTGATTGGAATGGCTTCGCCTGTGCGGGGATTGCGCCCCGGACGGGGTGCCTTGGTGCGTATCTGGAAGTTGCCAAAGCCGGAAATCTTGACATCGGTTCCATCTACCAAACTGGCGGAGATGAGGTCGAAGAAGGCATCAATCATGTCCTTGGATTCGCGCTTGTTCAGGCCAATCTGCTCAAACAAAAGATCTGCTAACTGCGCTTTGGTGAGCGCAGGTGTTTCCAGGCTTTCGACAGAAAAATCCATGGTGTCTCGCTTGTCTTGTTGTACGCGTAGTCTACGTGCGCTGGCGTGCACCCAAGGTCTGCACCAACTGATCGACCACCGCCTTCACTGCCGCTTCAATCTGCTCTTCGGTCAGGCTAGCCTCGTCGCTGTTAAGCGTGAGGCGCACTGCAAGACTGCGATCAGTGGCGCCTTCTGTGACCACCGCATCCTTGGCCAGCTTGGGGCGATAGACATCAAAAAGCTGTGCGTCACGCAACAGACCGGACGTTGGTGCGGCCCAGATAGCCGACATGAGCGCGGCATGTGTCACCGAATCGGCTACCACCACCGCCACGTCGCGCTGAACGGCCTGAATTTTGGCGACGGACTTGAACACGGGTACACGGCGCGCAAGCACGGCATCCAGGTCCAGCTCAAACATCACAGGCGCAGTGGGCAACTCGTAAGACTGGCGCCATTTGGGGTGCAACTCGCCTACATAGCCAATGCACTGATCAGCCAGCCACACGGAGGCACAGCGCCCCGGGTGCATGGCAGGATGGGTGCCGGTCCTGAACTCTGCTTGCAGCGGAGCGAGCAGGCTTTCCACATCGCCTTTGACACTGAAAAAATCAACCGGCGCGTCAGCCAGACCCCACTGAAGGGGCGCGGCACTGCCACTGGCCAAACCTGCAATGCGCATGGGCTGATCAAACCCTTCCACTGTGGCATCAGTGCTCTTGACCGAAGCATCGCGCAGGAACACACGTCCGGCCTCAAACACACGCACCCGTGCCGCCTTGCGTGCCTGGTTGAATTTAAGAACCTGCAGCAAGGAGCCAATCAGCGACGAGCGCATGACGCTCATCTGGCTGGCAATCGGGTTAAGGAGTTTGATCGGGTTGGGATTGCCTGCGAGTTCGTGCTCCCAGCGCTCTTCCACAAAGCTGAAGTTGATGGTTTCCTGGTAACCCAAGGCAGCGATTGCACGGCGCACCGCAAAGGCGCCACGCTGCGCTTCTGGGCGGATGCGCGCGGTGATGGGCGCTTGAGGCGGTGTGTGCGGCAGATTGTTGTAACCCACCATGCGCACGACTTCTTCGATCAGGTCCTCTTCGATCTGCAAATCAAACCGGAAGGACGGTGGCGTCACCGTAATCACGCCGTCGGCCTGCGTCAGTGGCAAGCCCAAACGCGTCAGCGCATCAACGCACTGTTGCTGCGTCAGCGGCATGCCAATGATCTTGGACGCGCGGGCCACCCGCAGGCTCACGGGCTTAGCCGTTGGCATTTGGTGTTTCTGGTCGTCAATGGCACCACAGGTGGTCTCAGGTGTGCCGCAGATATCGATGATGAGCTGGGTAATGCGTTCAATGTGCTCGATGGTCCCCTCCGGGTCCACGCCACGCTCAAAGCGGTGCCCCGCATCGGTGGAAAAATTGAAACGGCGCGAACGGCCCGCAATCGATTTGGGCCACCAGAACGCTGCCTCTACATACACGTGCCGGGTGTCGTCTGACACCGCAGTAGCGTCGCCGCCCATAATGCCGGCCAGGGACTCGACTTGCACGTCATCGGCAATCACGCCCACTTTGTCGTCCACCGTGACAGTGTTGCCATTGAGCAGCTTGAGTTGCTCACCCGCTTTACCCCAGCGCACGTCCAAGCCGCCCTTGATTTTGTCTAAATCAAATATGTGCGAGGGGCGGCCCAATTCAAACATTACGTAGTTGGAAATATCCACCAGCGCGGTAACACTGCGCTGGCCGCAGCGGGCCAAACGATCCACCATCCACTGCGGCGTCTTGGCCTGCGTGTTGACGTTGCGCACCACACGGCCGGAGAAACGACCGCACAAATCAGGGGCGCTGATCTTCACGGCCACGCTATCACTGTTTCCAACGGGCACTGCCGGGAAAACGGGAGTCATCAGAGGCGCACCGGTCAACGCCGCCACTTCACGGGCAACCCCGTACACACTGAGGCAATGCGCCAGATTGGGTGTGAGTTTTAGGGTGAACAACGTGTCATCCAGATTCAGGTGTTCGCGGATGTTCTGGCCCAGTGGCGCATCAGCAGCCAGTTCCAGCAAGCCGCCGTGGTCTTCCGACAACTTGAGCTCGCGCGCAGAGCACAGCATGCCTTGGCTCTCCACACCACGGAGTTTGCCCACCTTGATGACAAAAGGTTTACCGTCTTCGCCGGGTGGAAGTTCGGCCCCCACTAGGGCACACGGCACGCGGATTCCCACGCGGGCATTAGGCGCTCCGCACACGATGTTGAGCAACTCGGCCTGGCCCACATCAACCTTGCACACGCGCAGACGGTCCGCATTGGGGTGCTGTTCGGCTTCCTTGATCTCACCCACCACGATGTGGCTAAAAGGCGGTGCCACCGGCTGAAGTTCTTCCACCTCCAAGCCTGCCATGGTCAGGGTTTCGGCCAACTCGGCTGTACCGATAGTGGGGTTGCAAAAAGTGCGCAGCCAGGATTCAGGAAATTGCATAAAAAACTCTCAACCAATTTTCAAAGTGTTGTCACGCCAGACGTGCCTTCAACCCAGGACATCGTGGAACTGGCTCTGCCAGGCCACTGATGTCGTCCCCCTTGGGGGGAAGCCGCACAGCGGCTCAGGGGGGCTTCCTAATTGAACTGCGACAGGAATCGCACGTCGCCATCAAAGAACAGGCGCAAATCATTCACGCCATAACGCAACATCGTCAAACGATCCGGCCCCATGCCGAAGGCAAAACCGATGAACTTTTCTGGGTCCAGGCCCATGTTGCGAATCACATTGGGGTGCACCTGGCCGGAGCCTGCCACCTCCAGCCAACGTCCCGCCAAGGGGCCGCTTTGGAACTGGATGTCGATCTCGGCGCTGGGTTCGGTGAACGGGAAGAAACTGGGGCGGAAGCGCAGCACCAGATCATCGCTCTCGAAGAAGGTGCGGCAGAAATCGGTAAAGACAAACTTCAGGTCTTTGAAACTGACGTTCTCACCGACCCACAGGCCTTCGCACTGATGGAACATAGGCGAATGGGTGGCATCGCTGTCCACGCGGTAAGTACGGCCAGGGGCAATCACGCGAATCTCAGGCATGTCACCGGAATACAAACCATCGGTGGCACCGGCTGATGCACGGTGCTTTTTCACGTGTTGCACTGCGTAGCGAATTTGCATCGGGCTGGTGTGGGTGCGCAGCAAATTGGGGGCTGCCTCCGAGCCACCCTCCACGTAGAAGGTGTCGTGCATGGAGCGTGCAGGATGGTCTTCAGGCGTGTTGAGCGCAGTGAAGTTGAACCAATCAGATTCGATCTCGGGCCCCTGGGCTACGTCAAATCCCATGGAGCCAAAAATGGCTTCAATGCGCTCCAACGTGAGCGACACAGGGTGCAAACCGCCCTGCCCGCTTTGGCGGCCTGGCAGGGTTACATCCAGTGCTTCGGCTTGCAATTGGGCTTGCAGCTCGGCATCTGCAAGCGCTTGGCGGCGTGCGGTAAGTGCCGCTTCAATTGCCTGTTTGGCCACGTTGATGGCGGCGCCACGCGCTTTCTTCTCATCCACACTCAGGGCAGCCATGCCCTTCATCAACTCGGTGATCTTGCCGGACTTGCCCAAAAACAGGGCTTTGGCATTTTCCAGATCAGCAGGGGTGGCAGCGTTTGCAAAAGCAGTCTGCGCGGATTCGACGATGGCGTTCAACTCGGTCATACGGTCTTTTGGGGAAATTCGGTTCAATTGAAAAAGGGCTAGCGCCTTGAAAGCCCTAGCCCTTACTTCGTGCGCAGAGCGCTTGCAGCGCCCTACTCGTGAATCAAGCAGCCAGTTTGGCCTTGACCTGCTCCACGATGCTTGCAAAAGCAGCCATGTCATGAATAGCGATATCAGACAAAACCTTGCGGTCGATCTCGATATTGGCTTTCTTCAGACCATTTGCGAATTGGCTGTATGTCAGGCCGCACTGACGTGCCGCTGCATTGATACGGGCAATCCACAACTGACGGAAGACACGCTTTTTGGTACGACGGTCACGGTAGGCATATTGCCCAGCCTTCATTACCGCTTCTTTGGCGATACGGAAGACATTACCGCGGCGACCACGGAAACCTTTTGCAAGGGCCAGAACTTTTTTATGGCGGGCGCGAGCCGTTACACCACGTTTGACGCGAGGCATGAGTTACTCCTTGTTCGTCGTTAATTAAATACCACGACCGGGCAACATCTGAGCCATGTGACCCATATTGGTCTCATGCACTCCGACTGCACCGCGCAGATGGCGTTTATTTTTGGTGGTCTTCTTGGTCAGAATGTGACGCTTGAAGGCTTGGCCGCGCTTAACGGTTCCACCGGGACGAACGCGAAAGCGTTTCTTCGCCGCGCTCTTGGTCTTCATTTTGGGCATGTGAATGCTCCTTCTATCTTGTGCTCGTGAGGCGTCTGGAAACGGTTTCCAGCCTTGTTGGCCCCGAGCCACTTTTGTGGCGACTGTGACGTACGCCACTTTTGTGGTGACCCTGAGGTCATCCACAGTAGCAAGGCATTGCAGCCTCGCTGGATTTCAACCGGTGACCAGACCGGTTGAAAAATTTATGCTGCAGCTTCTGCTGCAGGCTTGGGATTGCCGCCCGGCTTTTTACGCCCCGGCGCAATCATCATGATCATTTGACGGCCTTCAAGCTTGGGGAACTGCTCCACCAAAATCGAATCACCCAACTCGTCGCGCATGCGCTGCAACAAAGCCAAGCCAATTTCCTGGTGCGTGATCTCACGCCCACGGAAACGCAAGGTAATCTTGCACTTGTCACCGTCTTCCAAAAAGCGGCGGATATTCCGCAGCTTGATGTTGTAGTCGCCATCGTCGGTACCAGGCCGGAACTTGATTTCCTTGACCTCGATAACCTTTTGCTTGGACTTCGCTTCCGCAGCCTTCTTTTGTTCCTGGTATTTGAATTTTCCGTAGTCCATCAAGCGACAGACTGGCGGATTTGCTGTAGCAGCAATTTCAACCAGATCCACATCCAACTCGCCTGCCATGCGCAGGGCCTCCATCAGGCTCACAACACCCAAAGGCTCATTTTCAGGACCTGTGAGGCGAACCTCTGGTGCCATGATTTCTCGGTTGAGACGGTGTTTGCGTTCTTCACGCTGACGGCGGTCACGAAATTCAGTAGCGATGGCTCAATCCTTTACTATTTTTGCCACAACAGCGTGGCGAATGCCGCACAGCGCACACCACAAACCGGCATCTTTGGAAACAACCTTAGGCCTAGGATTTGTTTGCGATGTCTGCCTGCACTTTTTGGACAAAGGCATCAAGGGACATCGCTCCGAGGTCTTGTCCACCCCGGGCGCGCACTGCAACAGCGCCTGCCGCCATTTCCTTATCGCCTATGACGACCAGGTACGGAAGCTTTTGCATCGAATGCTCGCGTATTTTATAGGTAATTTTCTCATTGCGCAGGTCCAAGTTGACCCTAAGCCCATGATTTTGCAGCGTTTTTGCGACGTTTCGGGCATATTCGGCCTGCGCGTCGGTGATATTTAGCACAGCAACTTGCACCGGGGCCAGCCACGCAGGCAACGCACCAGCACTCTCTTCGATCAAAATTCCGATGAAACGTTCCAGACTTCCCACAATCGCGCGGTGCAACATGATGGGGCGGTGGCGCGTACCGTCTTCCCCGACAAACTCTGCGTCCAGACGCTCCGGCAAATTGGGGTCGACTTGGATGGTGCCGCATTGCCAAGGGCGCCCCAACGCGTCCTTGAGGGTGTACTCGATCTTGGGACCGTAGAAGGCGCCCTCACCCGGCAAGTATTCGAAGTCACAGCCTGAAGCACGCAAACCGTCTGCCAGCGCCTTCTCTGCACGGTCCCAACTCTCGTCCGAACCAATACGTTTTTCGGGGCGTGTAGACAGTTTGTAGATGATGTTAGTAAAACCAAAATCCTTGTAGACCTTTTGCAGCAAGGTCGTGAAGGCCTTCACCTCGTCCTGGATCTGGTCTTCGGTACAGAAGATGTGGCCATCATCCTGCGTAAAGGCGCGCACCCGCATGATGCCGTGCAAGCCACCCGAAGGCTCGTTGCGGTGGCATTGACCAAACTCACCAAAACGCAGCGGCAGGTCACGGTAGCTCTTGATGCCTTGCTTGAAGATCAGGATGTGACCCGGGCAGTTCATGGGCTTGAGCGCGTAGTCGCGCTTTTCACTCTCAGTGGTGAACATGTTCTCGCGGTACTTGTCCCAATGCCCCGTCTTCTCCCACAAGCTCTTGTCAATGATTTGTGGCCCCTTGACCTCCAGGTAGCCGTTATCCCGGTAGACCTGGCGCATGTACTGTTCCACGCACTGCCAGAGCGTCCAGCCCTTGGGGTGCCAAAACACCGTACCGGGCGAGTGTTCGTCAATGTGGAATAGGTCCAGCTCTTTACCCAGTTTGCGGTGGTCGCGCTTTTCAGCCTCTTCCAGCATGGTGAGGTACTGCTGCAACTCATCTTTGGACGCCCAGGCCGTTCCGTACACACGCTGCAGCATCTCGTTGCGGTGGTCACCACGCCAATAGGCACCAGCCACCTTCATCAGCTTGAAGTGCTTGAGCTTGCCGGTGCTGGGCACATGCGGGCCACGGCACAGATCTTCAAACTTGCCTTCACGGTACAGCGACACATCTTCATTGCTCGGAATGCTGCCGATGATTTCCGCTTTGTAGTGCTCGCCCAAGCCCTTGAAATAGGCAACAGCATCGTCACGCGGCAGCACGCGGCGTACAACAGGCTCGTCCTTGTTGGCCAACTCGGTCATCTTCTTTTCGATGGCGACCAAGTCTTCAGGTGTGAACGGGCGCTTGTACGAAAAGTCGTAATAGAAACCGTGCTCAATCACGGGGCCAATGGTCACCTGGGCATCTGGGAACAACTCCTTCACCGCATAAGCCAGCAAGTGCGCTGTGCTGTGGCGAATCACTTCCAGACCAGCCGCATCTTTGGCGGTGATGATGGCCAAGCTGCTGCTGGCCGTCATCTGGAAGCTTGTATCCACGACTTTGCCGTCCACCCTGCCAGCAAGGGCCGCTTTAGCCAGCCCCGCACCAATGGATGCTGCAACCTCGGCCACGGTGACCGGGCCGGGAAATTCGCGTTGAGAACCGTCGGGAAGCGTGATTTGAATCATGGTGTGTTTCGAAAAAAGAGTCGTGCAGAAAAGCAAAAGCGCGGTTGAATCCGCGCTTTACTTAGAAATGGTGAACTGGTTGCGCCCAAGGCGCGCGGACTACGGCCTCATTCGCAGGGGAAGTGTGCCGGTGTAGTTCGCGGTGTCATAACCAGAATGCCTTTCTCGCTCTTATGCAAAGTTGAAGAGATGATTTTAACCGTAGTCTTATGCAAGCCTTCTGGCTACATCTGCCCCTGCAAGGGCCAGCGCCCCAAGGTCCGGTAGGTGGCCGCGCCGAAGTGACTGTCGATCAGGACAAAGTCCTTGACTGTCCAAGAGATGGGAGCAACCGGATGCGCTGGCACTACCCGCTGCCCATAGGCCAGCGTCATGTGGGGTGTGAAGTTGGCCTCCCGGCTTGGGCCACCTGCGTCGGCAATGGCCATGCCAATGTCACGCCAAAGGGTCTGGATTTGCTCCAGCCCATTGCCTACACGCAAAACGTAGGGTGGAGTTCTACCTTTGAAACTCATAGCGCGATCTAAAGTCAGCTCGAACGACCGCGTTGAAAGGGCTTGTGCAATACCCCTCGCGAACTGCACTCGCTCTGCAGGTATTTCACCCGTGTAGGAACCGATCAGGTGCAGCGAAATATGCAGGAGTTGTGCGGGGCGCGGTTTGCCCCCAACGCCGTTCTCGCGAACCCAACCGAGAGTCTGGTTGGCAATGGTTTGCGCCAATGCCGGCTCAGGGGTCAGCGCGAAAAACAAGGAGTGAAGCTGCTGATCGGGCGAAGGCATACCACCGGTCTCTAACGGAACAACAGGTGGTGGGCTACTGGTGTCAAAAAGACTTAGCTGATCAAACATGGCAACCCTCCTTACACGCGCGTCATCTACAGGCAGTCTAAGCCTAACAAAAAGGCCGGCTACCCTCACGGGTACCCGGCCTTGATTGCCTGCTCGGCAGAGGCTTAGTGGAACTGCTCTTCTTCGGTAGAGCCGGTCAGCGCGGTCACGCTGGACTTGCCGCCTTGGATCACGGTGGTGATCTCGTCGAAGTAACCGGTGCCCACTTCTTGCTGGTGCGACACGAAGCTGTAGCCACGCTCACGGGCTGCGAATTCGGGCTCTTGCACCTTCTCGACGTAGGCAGACATGCCGCGCTTCACGTAGTCTTGTGCCAGGTCGAACATGTGGTACCACATGTTGTGGATACCGGCCAAGGTGATGAACTGGTACTTGTAACCCATGGCGCCCAGTTCCTTTTGGAACTTGGCAATGGTCGCGTCATCCAGGTTCTTCTTCCAGTTGAAGGAAGGCGAGCAGTTGTATGCCAGCATCTTGCCGGGGTGCTTGGCGTGCACGGCGTCGGCGAACTTCTTAGCGAACACGAGGTCAGGCGTGCCGGTTTCGCACCACACCAGATCGGCGTAGTCGGCGTAAGCCACAGCGCGGGAGATGGCTTGGTCCAGACCCTTCTTGGTCTTGTAGAAGCCTTCGGCAGTGCGCTCACCGGTGAGGAAGGGCTTGTCGTTGGCGTCGTAGTCGCTGGTCAAGAGGTCAGCGGCTTCGGCATCGGTACGGGCAATCACCAGAGTGGGCACGCCGTACACGTCGGCAGCCATACGGGCAGCGATCAGCTTTTGGCAGGCTTCGGTGGTGGGAACCAGCACCTTGCCGCCCATGTGACCGCACTTCTTCACGGAAGCCAGTTGGTCTTCGAAGTGAACGCCACCGGCACCAGCGCGGATCATGGCCTTCATCAGTTCGTAGGCGTTGAGCACGCCACCGAAACCGGCTTCAGCGTCAGCCACGATAGGTGCGTGGTAGTCGATGTAGCCAGCGTCACCGGGGTTCACGCCCTTGGACCACTGGATTTCATCGGCACGGGTGAAAGAGTTGTTGATGCGTTCCACAACCTTTGGCACCGAGTCCACGGGGTACAGGGACTGGTCGGGGTACATGGCGGAATATTCGTTGTTGTCGGCAGCGACTTGCCAGCCCGACAGGTAGATGGCTTTCACGCCAGCCTTGACTTGTTGCATGGCTTGGCCACCGGTCAAAGCGCCCAGGCAGTTCACGTAGGGCTCGTTGTTGACCAGGTTCCACAGCTTTTCAGCACCGCGGCGAGCCAAGGTGTGTTCGACTTGGAAAGAACCGCGCAGACGCACCACATCGGCAGCGCTGTAACCGCGCTTGATGCCTTTCCAACGGGGGTTGGTGGCCCAGTCTTTTTCCAAGGCGGCGATTTGCTGTTCGCGGCTGAGTTGTTCGTTCAGAGATTGAGGCATGTAAACACTCCTAGGTTGGTTAAATCGATGGCCGTTTGTTGCTATGCAATTCCGGTGCCCATGGATGAATTCTAAGTCTTATATAAGACTGTTTCGCAATCTTGTGTCTTATATAAGACTTAAATTTTTTCCAACAAAATCAATTACTTAGAAGTGTCATTTCGATTCGTGAATTTTGCTTTTCGTAATACAGGATTTTTATACTATGAAGAAGCATCCAATATTCCACATTGCAAAATGCTGCAACACAACATAAAAGCCTCGCAAAAGGCTGCTGTGCCAACTTCAGAACGCGTCTGCGTAGCGCTGCAACTCCCAATCGCTGACATGCAGGCTGTATGCGTCCCACTCAGCGCGCTTGAGTTGGATGAACTGCTGGCAGAACGCCGTACCCACCAGACCGCGCAAGACGTTGTCGGCCTCCAGCGCCTGGACCGCGTCGATCAAATTCCGGGGCAGACGCGCGGGCATCTCAAGCCCGTTGGCACGGCGCTCGTACAGGTCTTCGTTACAGGGTGCAGGCGCTTGCATGGCCTGGTCTATTCCGTCTAACCCAGCAGCCAACGTGCCCGCAATGGCGGCGTACACATTGCACGAAGGGTCTGGCAGCCGCCACTCCAAGCGCCCCGCTACCGTGCGCACCACGCAGGTACGGTTGTTGTCGCCATAGGCCTTCCAGACCGGCGACCAGGTGGTGCCTGAAGCGCTGCTGCTACTCGCCAGGCGCTTGTAACTGTTGACGGTGGGGGCACACAAGGCGCTAAGCGCATCGGCATGGTGCAGCAGGCCCGCTGCAAACTGGAGTCCTTGCGCACTCAAACCCAGCAAGCCCTGATCGTCCGCAAAAAGCGGCTTGCCCTGGGCGTCCGTCAAACTCAAATGAAAGTGCAAACCACTGCCAGGGGCTGTTGCCAAGGGCTTGGGCATGCAGCTAAACACCATGCCGTGCTTTTCGGCAACGGCATGCGCCGTCATCTTGAACAGCATGTAGCGGTCTGCAGCGGCCAGCGCGTCGTCAAAACGGTAGTTGATCTCGTATTGGCCACAGGCATCTTCGTGGTCGATTTGCTGCAACTCAAACCCCAGTTGCACCAACGTGCTGCGCATGTCCTCAATGAAAGCAGCATTGCGGTGAATGGCTTTGAGGTCATAGGACGGCTTGTCCAGTTGGTCCTGCCCATCGGCCACTTGCCACTGCCCGCCCTGCCCTTTTTTCAGCAAAAAGAACTCCGGCTCAATGCCCACCCACAGTGTCCACCCCCGGTCTTTGATGCGTTGCAGAACCGATTTCAGCACCTGGCGCGAACACGTGTCCAGTGCCTCACCGCCAGCGAACCCGTCGCACACCGCGTGCGCCACACCGGGCATAAAGGGCAAGGGCTTTAGCGACTCCAGCACCACACGCCCGTAGTACTCGCTGCGCGCCCCAAAGCGCGGCAACCCGGTGCCCCAGATGCTGGGGCCTGCAAACCCCGCGCCTTGCTCCACCCACTCCTTGAGGTTTTCCAGCGGCACCAGCTTGCCCTTGGCCACGCCGTGGATGTCGCAGAACTGGGTCAAAACGGAGTGGATGTCTTGCGACTTCAGGCGGTCGATAACAGGTTGGTACGGGTTCATGGGCAATCTTCAGGCAATGTCGGAAAGGGCTCGCGGCAATTCAAACGGGGCTATCAATGCGAATCCAGGTGGTCTTGGTTTCTGTGTACTTGTCGAACGCGTGGAGCGATTTGTCGCGCCCCACCCCGCTTTGCTTGAAGCCACCGAAGGGCACAGTAATGTCGTCCTCGTCGTACTGGTTCACATGCACCGTGCCAGCGCGCAGTGCACGGGCCACGCCATGGGCTTTGTTGATGTCGCGCGTCCAGACGCCGGCTTGCAGACCATACACGCTGTCGTTGGCCATGCGCACCACATCGGCCGCATCGGTGAATGACAGCACCGACAACACCGGGCCGAAGATTTCTTCACGGGCAATTTTCATCTGCGGTGTCACGCCATCAAAAATCGTGGGCTGCACATAGCAGCCACCGGTTTCCGCCAGCGCCTGTTCGCCACCGGCCAGCAACTTGGCCCCTTCGGCCTTGCCGCTTTCGATGTAGCCCAACACGGTCTTCATCTGCACCTGGTCTACCACGGCCCCCATGACCGTGCCCGGCAAGGTGGGATTGGCGGGCGCATAGCCCGGCACCAGGGCCAGCGCTTTTTCCAGAAACGCATCCTTGATGCTGGCCTCCACAAACAAGCGCGATGGCGCGTTGCAGCTCTCACCCTGGTTGAAGAAGATGCTGCCCACCGCCGCCTCCACCGCGCGGTCCAGGTTGGGACAGTCGGCAAACACGATGTTGGGCGACTTGCCACCCAGCTCCGTCCAGGCGCGCTTGAGGTTGCTCTGCCCCGCCATCACATGGATTTGCTTGCCCACGCGGGTGGAGCCGGTAAAGGCGATGCAGTCCACATCCATGTGCAAGGCCAAGGGCGAGCCCGCTTCGGGGCCGAAGCCGGTCACCACGTTGAATACGCCGTCCGGAATGCCTGCCTCCAAGGCCAACTCGGCCATACGCAGCGCCGTGAGAGGTGACTTTTCGCTGGGCTTGAGCACTACCGAATTGCCACTGGCCAGTGCCGGTGCGATCTTCCAAGCCGTCATGATCATGGGGTAATTCCAAGGCACGATCACGCCCACCACACCCACTGGCTCACGGGTGATAAGCGCCAAGCCGGTTGAGGCTGTGGGTGCAATTTCGTCGTAAATCTTGTCCACCGCCTCGCCATACCAGCGGATGCAGTTGGCGGCGCTATTCACATCCACCGCGCGGGCGTACTTCACCGGTTTGCCCATGTCCAGCGTTTCGGTCATGGCCAGTTCATCGCCATGCTGCTGGATCAGATCGGCAAAGCGAATCATCACCCGCTTGCGCTGCGCCGGTGCCATGCCGCTCCAGCGGCGGTCTTCAAACGCTGCGCGGCCCGAGGCCACGGCCGCATCAATATCGCTCTGCCCGCAACGCGCCACTTGCGTGAGCACGCGTCCGTCTACGGGCGAAATGCAGTCGAATAACTGGCCGTCTTTGGCCCCCACACGTTTGCCACCGATAAGGGCGCGACCATCGAAAGTGAGGTGGGTGTTGGCTTGTTGAACGCTCATAAGGTTTTCTCGCTTTTTCTCGGTTGCTGGGCGACCGAACTGGATACTTCAACTTTTCAAAAAGTGGCTCCATCGGGGTCCACAAATACAAACGGGGCCGCATTGCTGCGGGCCCCGTTTGCGGTGATAAGAAGGTTAGGTGCTTAGAAAGCCACCACCACCGACGTTGCCAGCGTGGACTTGTTCTGCTGCGAGACGCCATTGGAGTCCATGAACTTGTTCGCTGTGGACTGGTCCATGCGGTATTCCAGCTTCCACTGCGTAGTGGGGTTGAGCTGGTAATTGGTGCCCAGCGAAACGCGGGTCAGATTGGCCCCCACCGAGGGGTCAGCGGTTGGGCCAAAGCCGGATGACGCAGCCCCTGTGCCAAAACTGCAGGTGCCGCCAAAACAGTTGTTGGTATATATGCCACCACCGTTCTTTTCGTCATTGATGTAATCCGCGCGGGCAAGCAGTTGCAGACGCGGTGTCAATTTGTAGCCCACCAATGCAGACACCCCCCACCAGGATGCATCCAACTGCGAATTTGTTACGGGATCGGTAGCAGAAGCCCCTTGTTGCAGGGAGCCGACGTTCACATGCCCATTAAACGTCCAGTCTCCACGAACATAGCCACCATCCACTGCAAACACTTGGAAGTTCCTGCTGGAGTTGGCAACCACACCAGAGAAGCCCAATGTGGAGTATTCACTGAGAGTCCAGTCAAATCGATAAGCTAGGCCAACGGAGCGAATGGTGTCGCCCGCCAGGTTCGTAGTCGTGTCATTGCCACTGTCGATATTGCCGACCAGCCACTTCAGTGCCACTGTCTGACCGCCGGAGCTATACAGCTGATGCGACATGCCCAAACCGGTATATGCCGTGGCACCCGCAAAATCAAAAAGCGCGTTGTGCGTTACCAATGGATTTTGGTTGGCAAAAGCACCTTCATAGCCCTGGAAGTCAGGAATAAGGCCTCCAATCAAGCGATTGCCGTTGGCAGCATCACCTATGGGCGCAGAAATACTTGCTTCGTGCAAATTGGAAGTTCCGGCACCCGGCGTCATGCGCAAGGTCCAGTTGATGCCCTCTCCACCTTCGGTCTCCTTGGTCAGCTCCAGCATGGCCGTGCCGCCATTTCCATCACGCGCACTGAAGGTGTTGATACCCGACAAGTTATCCGTGACGAAGGCCGCTTCAATAGTGCCTTTGAAGTTGAGGCCCTTGAAGCCCGACTTCTCGGCATCTGCCTCTGCCTGATCTTGCTTGAGTTCAAGACGGCTCACCTGCTGGGGCGTGACGGCCGATTGCGCCTCACCGCCCATCGCCTCCACCTTTTGCGTCAGCGCTTGCAACTGAGCTTTCAGGATTTCAATTTCCTTTTTCAGATCCGCCGCCGACTGCGCGTGCGCGCTCATCCAGGGCATGGCGCTGGCCAAGGCAACCACCAATAGTTTTCGTTGAAAGCTCATTTGTTACTCCTGTTTGAAATCGACATTTATTTACCAAAACAACCCACATCAATCGGCTTTGCGGTACGCCGCAGCCATCTCCAGCGCCCGCCTCTTTTCTGCGCGGGACATCAAAATACTGGCGGCAAACACACCGATGCTGACCACCGCCACGGTGAGTGTGGCCACTGTATTCACACTCGGGCTCAAGCCCAGCCGCGCACGGCTAAAGATGGTGATAGGCATGGTGGTGGAACCTGGTCCGTTCAGGAATGCGGAGATCACCACATCATCCAAAGACAGCGTGAAGGTCAGCAACCAAGCCGAGGCAATGGCCTGCGAAATCAGTGGCAGCGTGACCAGGAAAAAAACCTGCAGCGGACGCGCACCCAGGTCTTGCGCAGCCTCCTCCAGCGAAGGGCTCATTTCCTGCAAACGCGACAACACGATCACCGTGGCATAGGCCATTCCCAACAGCGTGTGGCCCAGCCAGATAGTGCTAAAGCCGCGCTCCGGGAAGCCCAGTAGACGCTGGACCGACACCAGCATCAAGAGCAGCGACAAACCAATGATCACTTCCGGCATCACCAGCGGCGAGTTCACCATGCCGGCAAACAGGGTGCGGCCCGGAAAGCGTTTGAAGCGGTGCAGCGTGAGCGCGGCCAGCGTTCCCAAAATCACCGACGAGCATCCCGTGGAGAAAGCCACGCGCAGCGAAAGCTTGAAGCCGTCGATGATTTCGCGGTCTTCCATCAGCGCGGCATACCAGCGCAGCGACAGGCCACCCCAGTTGGTCACCATGGGGCTGGCGTTGAAGCTGAACACAATCAGTGTGAGGATGGGCATGTACAAAAACACGAACACACCCACCATCCAGACATTCGAGGTCAAGCGACCGGCATTGAATTTCATGCGCGACCTCCGCCCGTGCTTTCCGCCTGGTACTTGTTGAACAAGGCCAGCGGAATGATGATGAGCCCAACCATGACCACCGCCACGCTGGCAGCCATAGGCCAGTCGTTGTTGCTGAAGAACTCATCCCACAGCACGTGGCCAATCATCAGCGTCTCGGGGCCACCCAGCAGTTCGGGAATCACAAACTCACCCACACAAGGAATGAATACCAGCATGGAGCCGGCAATGATGCCGCTCTTGGACAGCGGCACCGTGATGCGCCAGAACGCCTGCCAAGGTGTAGCTCCCAAGTCCAGCGCAGCTTCCAGCAAGCGCAGGTCCATCTTCACCAGGTTGGCGTACAGCGGCAGGATCATGAAAGGCACATAGGTGTAGACCATGCCCAGCACCAGAGAGAACGGCGTGTTCATCATCTTCAACGGCTCGGAAATCAGCCCCATGGCAATTGCGGCATTGTTGAAAACACCGGAGTCAGCCAGCAGCATCTTCCAGGCGTACACGCGCAACAAAAATGAGGTCCAGAACGGCAACATCACCAGCATCAGCAGCGCGGGGCGGCGGTCGGCCGGGCTGCGTGCCATGAAGTAGGCAAACGGGTAGGCAATGGCAAGGCAAATCAATGTGGTGATGAGCGCGATCTTCAGCGAGCTGAAGTAGGCGTTGAAATAGAGCGAGTCTTCCGTCAGGCTGATGTAGTTGCCGTACTTGAGCGTGAGCACGATGACGTCATCACGCAGGGTGAAGATGTCCTTGAAGAACACCGCATCCATTTCGGACAGGCTGATCTTGAACACCACCAAAAACGGCAGCATGAACACCACCAGCAAAAACACCATGGGCACGCTGATGACCGCAGTACGGCCCCAGGCGCCAGTGAGCTTGGTGGCGAGGGATTGGGATTTGAGCGCAGCAGTTGCCATGGCGTTTACTGGGTCAGCACCACAACATCGCTACCGCACCACCACACATACACCTTGTCGCCCCAAGTGAGCTGCGCCTCGCCGTGGCGGGCGGCGTTGGTGTGCGTCACCTTGACCTTGCTACCGTTGTCTAGCTTGACGTGGTAGGTGGTCAGGCTGCCCAAGTAGGCCAGGTCTTCAATCACACCCTGCACGACGTTGAAGCCCACCTCGGCCATAGATTCGCGCTCGCTATCCGCCGGTGGTGTGGACTGGATGGACATTTTTTCAGGACGCACGGCAATGCTGACCGCCATGCCCTGGGTACCGGTAATGCCGTGGCTCACGTAGTGTTTGCATTCAGGGGACGCCACGATCACGTGATCGGGAGCATCCGCTTCCACCGTGCCCTTGAAGATGTTGACGCTGCCGATGAAGTCGGCAACGAACAGGCAGTTGGGTGTTTCGTAAATATCAGCCGGCGCACCGATCTGCAAGATCTTGCCTTCGCTCATCACACCGATGCGCGTGGCCATGGTCATGGCCTCTTCCTGGTCATGGGTCACCATCACGCAGGTCACCCCCACTTGCTCAATGATGTGCACCAGCTCCAACTGCGTGCGCTGACGCAGCTTGGCGTCCAGCGCGCCCAGCGGTTCGTCCAGCAGCAAAAGCTTGGGACGCTTGGCCAGGCTGCGCGCCAAGGCCACACGCTGCTGCTGTCCGCCAGACAGCTGATGCGGCTTGCGTTTGGCGTATTGCTTGAGCTGCACCAGGTCCAGCATCTGGCCTACGCGCTCGGCAATCTGGTCTTTGGGCATGCCGTCGCGGTGCAGGCCGAAGGCGATGTTGTCCCACACCGTCAGGTGCGGGAACAAGGCGTAGCTCTGGAACATCATGTTGATGGGCCGCTCGTAGGGTGCCAGCCCCACGATGTCTTGCCCGGCCAGCAAGATCTGGCCCGACGTGGGGGTTTCAAACCCGGCCAGCATCCGCAAAAGTGTGGACTTTCCACAGCCTGAAGAACCCAGCAAGGCAAAGATTTCACCTTGCTGGATATCCAGAGAGACCTCATCCACGGCAAACACATCGTCAAACTTTTTGACAATGCGGTTGATTTGCAGAAATGGCTTCCCGCCGGTCTTTGCCGGGCTAGGGGTCGGGTTCGAATTGGACGCCACAGATGTTTCCTATTTCGTTTTTATAGAGAGCAGAAATTACAGACCGGTCTTGAAGGCCGTATGGGCACGGCTTTCGAGGCGGCGGATGTCATTGGTCAGGGCCTTGGGCGGAATCATGGTTGCCATTTCAGCCGCAGATGGGTACGAAGACGGGTTGTTCGCAATATCCGGGTTGATCAGCTTTTTGGCTGCCAGATTGATGTTGGCGTACTTCACCTTGTTGGTGATGGCTGCCTGCACTTCCGGACGCAAGATGTAGTTCATGAACAGATGGGCATTTTTGGGATGCGCCGCATCGGCCGGAATGGCCATCATGTCGAAGAACAAAACGGCGCCGTCCTTGGGCACCAAGGCCTTGATGTCTTGCCCGGTCTTGCCTTCGATGGCGCGGGCACGGGCGATGTTGATGTCGCCATTCCAGCCCAGCGACAGGCAGATGGAGCCGCTGGCCATGTCATTGATGTAGCCGGACGAGCTGAACAAGGTCACATATGGGCGAACAGATTTCAGCAGCGCAGAGGCCTCCTGGTAGTCGCCAGGGTTCTTGCTGAAGGGGTCTTTGTGCAGATAGTGCAAGGCGGCGGGCAGCACCTCGCTGCCTGCATCCAGCACCGATACACCGCAGCTCTTGAGCTTGCTGATGTACTTCGGGTTGAAGAACAGTTCCCACACATTGTCCGGAATCGGGTCCGCGCCCAAGGCCGCTTTCACCTTGGCGGTGTTGATGCCAATGGTGGTGTAGCCCCAGAGCCAGTTCACCAAGTACTGGTTGCCCGGGTCAATGGTGGCGATCTGCGCTTGCACCGCGGGGTCGTAGTTCTTGAGATTGGGCAATTGGCTCTTGTCCAGCTTGGACAACAGACCACCGCCAATTTGCAGTGGCGCAAAGGTCGAAGACGGCACCACGATGTCATAACCCGTCTTGCCCGCCACCAGCTTGGCGTGCAAGATTTCATTGTTGTCATAGGTGTCGTAACGCACCTTGATGCCAGTCTCTTTTTCGAAGTTGGCAATGGTGTCGTCCGCGATGTAATCCGACCAGTTGTAGATATTCAGCACCTTCTCTTCGTCCGCATGTGCGGCCCCGGCAGCGAAGGTCATCAGGCCCGCTACAGCCAACCCTCCGAGGAGTTTGCTCACCCATTTAGCACTGGAAAATTTAGACACTTGAATCTCCTAGGAACAGTTGATTGAGTTGGAAAAGCGGAACGATATTAATACCGACAACAAACGGCCTGGCTACATGCAATCCCTATGCCAACCAGCCATTTTTCTGGGCGTCTGCATAGGTCAAATCCAGGCACTTCACGATGAGCGCCATCATTTCATCGATCTGCGCATGGGTCATGACCAGCGGGGGCGCAATGATCATGCGGTCGCCCACTGCGCGCATGATGAGTCCGTTGCCAAAACAGTGGCCGCGGCACACCATGCCCACGCTCAAATCAGAAGGAAAACGCTCTTTGGTTTGCTTGTTTTTGACCAGCACCAATCCTGCCGTAAATCCGCAGGTTTCCGCCACGCCAACCAGCGGGTGATTGTTAAGTTCTGTAAAGCGCTTGGCCAGGTACGGGCCCACATCGTCTTTCACGCGCCCCACCAGGTTTTCGCGCTCCATGATGTCCAGGTTCGCCAAGGCCACCGCACACGCAACCGGATGGCCGCTATAGGTGTAGCCATGGTTGAACTCACCACCCTTTTCGATCAGCACATCGGCCACGCGGTTGCCCACCATCACGCCGCCCAAGGGCACGTAGCCGCTGGTCACGCCCTTGGCAAAAGTCACCAGATCGGGCTTGTAGCCAAACTTCTCATAGGCAAACCAGTGGCCCAGGCGGCCAAAGGCGCAGATCACTTCGTCGCTGATCAGCAAGATGCCGTACTTGTCCACGATGCGCTGGATCTCGGGCCAGTAGGTGGACGGCGGAATGATCACACCACCTGCGCCCTGCACCGGCTCGCCAATGAATGCGGCAACTTTGTCGGCACCCAGCTCCAGAATCTTGGCCTCCAGCCAGCCCGCAGCGCGAATGCCAAAGTCGGCCTCGCTCTCGCCGGGCAAGGCGTTTTCCAGGTAGTAAGGCTGCTCAATATGGGTGATGTTGGGGATGGGCAAATCGCCCTGCGCGTGCATGCCGCTCATGCCGCCCAGCGAGGCACCGGCCATGGTGCTGCCGTGGTAGCCGTTGATGCGGCCAATTATGGTCTTGCGTTGCGGCTGGCCCATCAAGTCCCAATAGCGGCGCACCATGCGCACATTGGTGTCGTTGCTCTCGCTGCCGCTGCTGGAATAGAACACATGGTTGAAGCTGCGGTCGCCCACCTTGGGGGCCAACGACGCCAGCTTGGCCGCCAGCTTGGCAGCAGGCACGTTGGTGGTCTGGAAAAAGCTGTTGTAGTAGGGCAGCGTCATCATCTGCTGGTAGGCCGCATCGGCAATTTCCTTGCGGCCGTAACCGGCATTCACGCACCACAGGCCGCTCATGCCATCCAGCACTTTTTTGCCTTCGGAGTCCCACACATAAATGCCATCGGCATTCGTCATCACGCGGGCACCGCGGGTGGCCAGGTCACCGTGGTCGGTGAAGGCATGGATGTAGTGCGCGCTGTCCAGCGCCTGCACGGCTTTGGTGTCTACGGCCTGCGCTCTGCTGACGATGGCCGGGGGGGCGATCAGGTTGGTGCTCATAAAAATCCTCTCAATATTTCTGCAAATGGGTGGGGCGGGTTTAGACGTGCAGCAACAGGTGCTCACGCTCCCAGGGCGAAATCACTTTCATGAACTCGTCGAATTCCAGCTCCTTGATTTCGGAGTACACGGTGATGAACTCTTTGCCCAGCACCTCGTGCAAATCGGTTTCCTTGCGCAGCCAGTCCAGCGCTTCGCCCAAGCTGCGCGGCAGCGAATAGGCCGATAGGTAAGCATCGCCACGCATCTCGGCTTTGGGCTTGATCTTGTTTTTGATACCCAGGTAACCGCAGGCCAGCGTCATGGCCATGGCAACGTAGGGGTTGGCGTCGGCACCGATCACGCGGTTTTCCACGCGGCGCGCAGCGGGCGACGAGATGGGCGAGCGGATGCCCACCGTGCGGTTGTCATAGCCCCATTCGATGTTGATGGGTGCCGCTGTGTTGCGCGACAGACGGCGGTAGCTGTTCACATACGGCGCCACCAGCACCATGGCCGCCGGGATGTAGCGCTGCAGGCCACCGATGTAGTGCATGAACATTTCCGAGGGTGTGCCGTCTGCATTGCTGAACACGTTTTTGCCACCGTCCACTTCCACCAAACTTTGGTGCACATGCATGGCACTGCCCGGCTCACCGGCAATGGGCTTGGCCATAAAAGTGGCGTACATGTCATGGCGCAAGGCTGCTTCACGCACCGTGCGTTTGAAGAAGAACACTTCGTCTGCCAGGCCCAGCGGCTGGGCGTGGAAGAAGTTGATCTCCATCTGGCCCGCACCCACTTCGTGGATCAAGGTGTCGACGTTGAGTTCCATCTTGTCGCTGTAGTCGTAGATCTCTTCAAACAGCGGGTCGAACTCGTTCACCGCGTCAATGCTGTAGGCCTGGCGCGAAGTCTCTGCGCGACCACTGCGGCCCACCGGCGGGCGCAGCAAGGTGTTGGGGTCGGTGTTGCGGGCGGTAAGGTAGAACTCCAGCTCGGGCGCCACGATGGGCTGCAGGCCTTCTGCAGCAAACAGATCGCACACGCGGCGCAGCACGCTGCGCGGTGCAAAAGGCACCAGGTTGCCGGCGTGGTCAAAGCAGTCGTGAATCACCTGCGCGGTGGGGTCCACAGCCCAGGGCACGATACGCACCGTGCTGGGGTCGGGCCGCAGTTGCATGTCTTTGTCGGTGGGGTCGATGACGTCGTAGTACGGGCCGCTCTCGGGGAACTCGCCGGTCACACCCATGGCCACAATGGCTTGGGGCAGGCGCATGCCGCGGTCTTCGGTGAACTTGGCACGGGGCAAAATTTTGCCGCGCGCCACACCGGTCAAGTCGGGCACCAGGCATTCCACCTCCGTCACGCGGCGCTCGTTGAGCCACTGCTCCAAGTCGTTGAAACTCATATTTTTGCTATCACTCATCACTCACTCCTTGCTGCTATGCAGCGTACTAAATCGTTGTCAGCGCCGGTACCAAAGCCTCTAGGCGCAGGGCTTGGCGTGCGCGGCAGGCATCACCAAAGTCCTTGAATATTGCTGCATAAAAAAGGTTGTCAGAAGCCTTCCACTCGGGGTGCCATTGCACCGCGTAGGCAAAGGTGCTGGCCCCCACAATTTCAAACGCTTCCACCAGGCCATCGGGCGCATGGCCCAGCGCACGCAAGCCCTGTGCCAAACGGTCAATGCCTTGGCCGTGGACCGAATTCACCTTGGCGACATCCGCACCCGCCCAGCGAGCAAAAGCACTGCCTGCAACAAAGCGCACATCGTGGCTGGGCGCGTACTGCTGCTCGTAGCTTCCATCGGGGGATTCGCGGTGGTCCAGGTGACCTGGCAGTGCATGCACCTTCTGGTGCAGCGTGCCGCCCAGCGCCACATTGATTTCTTGGAAGCCGCGGCAAATGCCCAACAGTGGAACGCCCTGCGCCACACAGGCTTTGACCAAAGCCAGGGTAAGGCTGTCGCGTTGTTCGTCCAGCATCAGGCTGGCATCGGCCAGTGCAGCGCCAAAGTGTTGGGGGTGCACATTGGATGGCGAGCCGGTCAGCATCACGCCGTCCACCAGCGCCAGCAAGGCATCGATCTGCGCCGCATCAGCTAAAGGGAACACCACAGGCTGTGCAGCGGCGTTGACCTTCACGGCGCGGGCGTATTTGTCGCCCAGCACCAAAAATGGCATGGTGCGCTCGCCATCGCCCATCAGGCGATGATCGGCAGGTAGCCAGACCAGTGACGGTGGCTTTTTCATGTTTGTCTCCGTATTCTTTGCGCCATTGTGTTGGAGAATTGGCATTCATTCGGGGCCATTTAAACCTGCCCCATGGTGCCACTTGCAAAAGCCCAAACGAACATAATTTTTATGCTGTCTGAACTCCTCCTCACCGAAATGGCACGCCTGAGCCAGCAGGACAACATGCCCCTGCACCGCCAGCTCTACGAGGCCATGCGCCGCGCCATACTGGACGGCAAGCTCTCTGCGGGTGACCGCCTGCCGTCGAGTCGCGAGCTCACACAAGACCTGCAACTCTCCCGCAACACGGTGGTGGCAGCCCTCAACCAGTTGGGCGTGGAAGGCTATTTGGTTAGCCGCGTGGGCAGCGGCACCTTCATCAACGACAACGTGCCAAAAGCCCATGCGCGCACCCCGCACGCACGGGCTTCGTTGCGCCAGGCGCAGCTCTCCAAACGTGGCACGGCCTTGAGCACCACCTTCTGCGCTACGCAGCTGGAAGTGCAGCCCTTCACACCCGGCCTGGCCGACTTCAGCGCCTTCCCGGTGGCGCTATGGCAGCGCCTGCAAAACAAGCACTGGCGCATGACCTACCCCGAGATGCTGGACTACAGCTACTCCGGCGGCCACGCCCCATTGCGCCGCGCGGTAGCCGACTACCTGCGCGTGTTTCGCAGCGTGCCGCTGGATGTGGACCAGGTCATCATCACCAGCGGCACGCAGCAATCACTGGAGCTGTGTGCGCAACTGCTGGGCGACCACGGCGACACGGTGTGGCTGGAAGACCCGGCCTACTGGGGCGCTATCAAAGCCTTCATGGCCACGGGCCTGCGCGCGCATCCGGTCAAGGTCGATGCGCATGGCATGGCGCCCACTGCCGCAGACGAGAAGCACCCTCCCCGCCTGATTTACACCACGCCCTCGCACCAGTACCCCACGGGCGCCGTGATGAGCCTGCCGCGCCGCCAGCAAGTGCTGTCCATCGCCGCTGCGCACAACGCCTGGATTCTGGAAGACGACTACGACAGCGAGTTCCGCTTCAGCGGCCCGCCTCTGTCCTCACTGGCGGGCCTGGACCAGGACCAGCGCGTGCTCTACATGGGCTCGTTTTCCAAGGTGCTGTACCCCGGCCTCAAGCTGGGCTATCTGGTGGTGCCGAAGCGGCTGGTAGGTGCGTTCAAACAAGCGCATTACGACCTGAACCGCCCCGGACAAATGCCGCTGCAAGCGGCCTTGGCTGAGTTCATTGAACTGGGCCACTTTGCCAGCAGCCTGCGCCGCGCCCGCCACAGCTATGCCGAGCGGCGACAGTGCCTGCTGGAAGTGCTGCAACCCTGCCTGGGCGAACGTGCCCGGATTACCGGTGCCGAGCAGGGCCTGCACCTGTGCCTGCGCCTGCCCGATACGGTGGACGACAAGGCCTTGGCATTGCGCATTGGGGAACAAGGCTTGATCGTGCGCGCACTGAGCGCCTATTGCCTGGAGCGCAGTGATGCCAAAGGCCTAGTGATTGGCTATGGCTATGCGCCCCTGGCCAGCATCCACCGCTATGGCCCGGTGTTGGCCAAAGCGATACAAGCCGAGCTGGCGCGCCACACCCGTTAGGCCGTTGCGTGTCGCGCTGCAATACCCGCCAAGGCCTTGCAGGCGGGCTTAAAGCAGATCTTTGAGGCGGTGGTAGGCCATGCCCAGCACCAAGCTGGGTGTGCGCAAGAGCGCGCCGCCCGGAAACGGCCGATGCTGCAGCCGCGCGAACACATCAAAGCGCTCCGCCTGCCCCGCTACGGCCTCAGCCACCAGCTTACCCGCAAGGCCGGTCAGCGCCACGCCGTGGCCGCTAAAGCCTTGCAGGTAATACAGGTTGTCACCCAAGCGGCCAAAGTCAGGTGCGCGGTTCATGCTGATGTCCACAAAGCCGCCCCACACGAACTCCACCGGCACGCCGCTGAGCTGGGGGAACACTTGCAGCATGCGTTTTTCCATCACATCACTCAAATGCGCTGGCGTACGTGTGGAGTAACTCACCCGCCCGCCAAACAGCATGCGGTGATCGGCACTGAAGCGGAAGTAGTCCAGCACAAAGTTGTTGTCGCACACCGCCGCGTTGTTGGGAATGAGTTGTGCGCACTGGTCCGCTTCCAGCTGCGCGGTGCCAATGATGTAGGTGCCCACCGGCATGATGCGCGGGACCAGTTCGGGGGCCACACGCGGGCCGTATTCGCCCAAGGTGCAGTTGCCCGCCAGCACCGCAAACGGTGCAGTGACAGAGCCCCGCGCGGTCTTGGCCGTGAGCGGGCTGCCACGCACGATGTCCACCACCGCAGACTGCTCAAAAATCTGCACACCCAAGGCCCGTGCGGCACGCGCCAGGCCCAGGCCAAACTTCAACGGGTGCATGTGGCCCGACATGCGCTCATACGCCGCCGCGCAGTAGCGCGGGCTGCGAATGTAGCGCTGCACCTCGTCGCCTTTGACCAAATCTGTGGTGAAGCCATAGTCCCGCTCCATGGCTTGCAAGTCCGCCTCCAGCGCACGGGCCTTGCGTTTCGAGTCGGCTACATACAAATAGCCGGATACCCAGTCGCAATCAATCTGGTACTTGGCCCTGCGCGCGGCAATCAACTCCATGGATTGCACCGACATGTCCCACACCCTCCGTGCATCGGCCTGGCCCAACTGGTTTTCAAACGGTTCCTGCCCGCTGGCATAACCCACAATGGCCTGCCCCCCGTTGCGCCCCGATGCTCCGCTGCAAATGCGGTCGGCCTCCAGCACCACCACCTTGTGCCCACGCTCGGCCAATTCAATGGCCGCTGACAAGCCCGCAAAGCCTGCGCCCACCACCACCACGTCCGCCCGTATGGCGCCTTCCAATGGCGCGCTCACAGGGGCGCGTTGTGCGCTAGCTTCGTAATAACTTTTTTGGTTGAGTTGGGTATCGGAGTCGAGCAGCATGGCGCGTCCTGGGTGTTTTTAATGTGTGCGTGAAGCGTTCAGGCGGGTTGGCGCTTGGCAATCTGGCCGCACAGGTAGGTCCAGATGAATTGCGCAGCGGCGTTGCTGGTGAGCTCAGCATGGTCATAGGCGGGGGCCACTTCCACGCAGTCCATGCCCACAAAGTTCAGCGGCGTCAGCTCTTCCAAAAAGGTCATCACCTGCGAGCTGCTCATGCCACCAGGCTCGGGGGTGCCTGTGCCTGGGGCAAAGGCAGGGTCCAGGCAGTCAATGTCCAGCGTCAGATAGCACGGCGTGTTGCCAATGCGCGCCTTGATCTCCTCGATGACCGGCCCGAGTTGTGCGCCATCCTTGCCGCGCAGGGCGCGGGCGTTGTAGATCAGGCCGCCCAGGTCTTGCACATACTCGCGCGCCTCCCGCGCGCCGCTGGAACGGATGCCGATTTGCACGGTCTTGGTTTGGTCCACCAGGCCTTCCTGAATCGCCTCATAAGTCCAGGTGCCGTGGCCAGATGGCTCACCGAAATGGTCCACCCAGGTGTCGCAGTGCGCATCAAAGTGGATCAGCGCCACCGGCCCGTGTTGCGCATGCAAGGCACGCAGCAGCGGCAGCGTGACCGAGTGGTCGCCGCCAATAAACGCGCAGTGGTGCGCAGCCATGAGGGTTGCAGCCTGCTGCTGGATGGCGGCACGCACTTCTGTCAGCGGCGAGGCATTGGGCAAGCGCATGTCCGCCGCATCGCCCACATGGCCGAGCGGGCTCACGTCAAACAGGGGGTGGATGCCATCGCACAGCATCAGCGATGCGCGGCGAATTTCTTGGGGGCCAAAACGTGCGCCGGGCCGGTTGGTGACTGCACCGTCAAACGGAATGCCGCAGACGGCAAACGGCTGCGCATTCAGTGCGGGTGCGGCCAGAAAGCGGTTGCTGTTGTTGGCATACGCAAATTCTCCAATCGCCATGGGTTTTCCTCAGTAAGGCAAAGCCGCTACGGTAGCGCAGGCTACGGCATCTGTCTGGGGCCACTTGCGGCCACCCCTGACAAACCACTGCGGCCGTGGTGTACGCTGTGCCGCCCATAAAAGCCCATCCCAGTCGCCCTCACCGCACCTCCATGTCACAAGCACACACCTCCCATCGACGCTGGATTGCATACGGGTACCTGGGCCTGAGCATGGCTTTGGCGGGCAGCTACGTTGCCCTGTCCAAACCTTTGGTGGCGGCGTTGCCGGTATTCCTGCTGGCCTGGCTGCGCTTCGGGATTGGCGGGCTGGCCATGGCGCATTGGCTAAAGAAGCCGGCGGATGAGGCGCCACTGTCGCGCAACACCAAGTGGCTGCTGTTTCTGGAATCCTTCTTCGGCAACTTCTTGTTTTCCATCTGCATGCTGTTTGGTGTGAGCATGACCAGTGCAGTTTCGGCCGGTGTGATCATGGCCGCCATACCCGCTGTAGTGGCCTTGATGAGCTGGGTGTTTCTGCGGGAGCAAATCGGCTTGCGCATCTGGGCAGCGGTGGCCTGCGCGGCTTTGGGCATTGGCCTTCTGGCGTGGGTCAAGCACAGCCCGGTGGCGGGTACCGGCGGTGTGGTCGTGGCGAACCCCGCGCACGCGCTGTGGGGTAACGCCCTTGTGTTTGGTGCGGTGTTGTGCGAGGCCTTTTATGCCGTCATCGGCAAAAAACTCACCGGTGCCTTGTCACCCAAACGCATCTCGGCACTCATCAACCTGTGTGGGTTCGCGTTGGTCACACCGTTGGGGCTGTACGCCGCCTGGCGGTTTGAATTCGGCGCAGTGCAGCCGTCTTCCTGGGCACTGCTGGTCTTTTATGCGCTGGCCGCCAGTGTGTGGACAGTGTGGCTGTGGATGACGGGCTCCAAACACGTGCCTGCCGCACACGCTGGCGTGTTTACGGTGCTGCTGCCAATTTCTGCGGCGCTAATCGGCGTGCTGGTGCTGGGCGAGCCGCTCACTGACATGCAGCTGTTGGCCTTTGGCATTGCCCTGCTGGGCGTGTTGCTGGCTACCCTGCCCGGGCGGCAGGCTGCCAGCGCCGTGGAGCCCCACGTTTAACTGCGACGACTACAGCTGCGTGGCGCTCACCACGATGCCATCCGCATCGGCATACAGCCAGTCGCCCGGGCGCACCCACACACCCTGGATCTGCACCGCCACATTGCTCTGGCCTTCGTTGCGTTTCTCGGTGGGCAGCGGCATGGGGGCCAGGGCACGTATGCCCACAGCTTGTGCGGCAAGCTCAGCGGTATCGCGCACGCAGCCATCAATCACCACACCGGCCCAACCATTGCGCGCAGCGGCTGCGCCCAGGTTGCCGCCCAGGAGCGCACGGCGCAATGAGGCACCGCCGTCCACCACCAGCACCTTGCCCACGCGGCCTTGCGGTGTGTCGATCCAGCCTTGGGCGTCAACAGCAGCTTTCACCAGCGTGTTGTCTTCAAAACACTTCACGGTATCAACGGGACCGCAGAACTGCGTGACCTGACCAAAATCACGAAAAACCGGGGGCAGCACGCGAAAATCGCCGCTGGTGTCGCCCTTGTGGGCATCACAAAAATCACAGGTGGCAAAAGACTGGCTCATACGGGGTGCTTCCTTTTGGCAGAAAGCACCTATTCTCCAATGAAAAAAACAACGCCCCCGAGTGAAAAATGTGTTTGCCCGCTTGGAAACGCTTGGTTTCTCCAGTAGCATGCGCCTACCGGTGGAGAAGCAGTTTTTCACTGGTGATTAATCAATCTTCCAGAAGGACAATCAATCATGGCAACTGCAAAAAAACCGGCTGCAAAGAAAGCCGCTCCCGCAAAGAAGGCGGCCCCTGCCAAAGCGGCAGCCCCCGCTAAGAAAGTAGCAGCCAAGGCCGCTGCACCTGCCAAGAAGGCTGCTGCTCCTGCAAAGAAAGCTGCACCCGCCAAAAAGGCAGCTCCCGCCAAGAAAGCCGCCGCTCCTGCAAAGAAGCGCACTGTCAACGCCGCTTTCATGAAGGCCTTGACTCCCAGCGCCGCACTGGCAGCTGTGGTGGGCGCGGCTCCCCTGCCCCGCACCGAAGTGGTGAGCAAGCTGTGGGCTTACATCAAGAAGCACGGTCTGCAAGACGCTGCCAACAAGCGCAACGTCAACTCCGACTCCAAGCTCAAGGAAGTGTTTGGCAAAGCCCAAGTCACCATGTTCGAGATGGCTGGCCTGATCGGCAAGCACCTCAAGTAATTGGACGGCCTGGCGCCCCCAAACAAAAAGGTCGGCACGTGCCGACCTTTTTTTATGCACGCTTAGGTATGCTCCTGCCCCACATCCACTTCACATAAAAACAAAACCATGCTCCGTTTTGCGCTCACGCGCCTGAGCCTGATCATCCCGACGTTTTTCGGGATGACGCTGCTGGCGTTTTTTCTCATCCGGCTGGTGCCGGGCGACCCGATTGAAACCCTGGCGGGCGAGCGCGGCATTGATGCCGCACGCCACGCCAAGCTACTCACCGAATTCGGCCTTGACCAGCCCGTATTCGTGCAATACGGCATCTACATCAGCAAGGTGCTGCAGGGTGACCTGGGCAAATCCATCATCACCCAAACTCCCGTGCTCACCGAGTTTGCGTCGCTGTTTCCTGCCACGATAGAACTGGCCTTGTGCGCCATTGTGTTTGCGCTGCTCGTTGGCGTACCAGCGGGCATTCTGGCGGCCGTCAAGCGCAACTCGGTGCTGGACCATGGCGTGATGGGCGTGTCACTGGCGGGCTACTCCATGCCCATCTTTTGGTGGGGATTGCTGCTGATCTTGCTGTTCTCGGTACAGCTCGACCTCACGCCGGTTTCGGGCCGCATCGGGGTGGAATACTTTTTCGAGCCGGTCACCGGCTTCTTGCTGATTGACTCGCTCTTGTCGGGACAGGAAGGCGCGTTTGCCTCGGCTGCCATGCACCTGGTCCTGCCCACCATCGTGCTGGGCACCAACCCGCTGGCCGTCATTGCACGCATGACACGCTCGGCCATGCTGGAGGTGCTGGGCGAGGACTACATCCGCACCGCGCGCGCCAAGGGCCTGTCCAACCTGCGTGTGGTGGCCGTGCATGCGCTGCGCAATGCGCTCATTCCCGTCATCACGGTCATTGGCTTGCAAGTGGGCGTGCTGTTTACCGGCGCCATCCTGACGGAGACCATCTTCTCCTGGCCCGGCGTGGGCAAGTGGCTCATTGAAGCCATCAGCCGCCGCGACTACCCCGTGCTGCAAGGCGGCATGCTGCTCTTGGGCATGGTGGTGATGGCCGTCAACCTGCTGGTGGACGTAACTTACGGAATCATCAACCCGCGCATCCGCCACCAATCATGAGCGCATCCACCAACCCCACCCCCCTGGCCGATGCCGACGCACTGGCCGCCCACGTCAGCCCGTTGCGCGACTTCTGGCGCTCTTTTTCTGCCAACAAAGGCGCGCTGGGCGGCCTAGTCATTGTGTGCCTGGTGCTGCTGATGGCGGCCTTTGCCAACCAGATTGCGCCCTACGCGCCGGACCTGACCGACAACGCCGTGTTTCTGGTGCCGCCTGCCTGGACGGCTGGCGGCACCTCGGCCCACTTGTTGGGTACGGACGCCATCGGGCGTGACATTCTTTCGCGCCTGATTTTTGGTGCCCGTCTGTCGCTGCTGATTGGTGTGGCGGTGGTAGTGATTTCCATCGTCACTGGCACCGTGCTGGGCCTGCTGGCGGGCTACATACGCGGCATGTTTGAAGTGGCGGTAATGCGCCTCATGGACATCATCCTCACGCTGCCCAGCCTGCTGCTAGCGATTGTGATCGTGGCTATTCTGGGGCCGGGCCTGATGAACGCCATGCTGGCCGTGGCCATCGTGGTGCTGCCGCACTATGTGCGCATCACCCGCGCCGCGGTGATTGCCGAGGCCTCGCGCGACTACGTAACGGCCGCCCGCATGAGCGGTGCCAGCCACCTGCGCCTGATGTTCAGCGAAATACTGCCCAACTGCACGGCCCCTCTGATCGTGCAAGCCTCGTTGGGTATTTCAGCCGCCATTCTGGATGCCGCCGCACTGGGCTTTCTGGGCCTGGGCGCACAGCCCCCCTCACCGGAGTGGGGCACCATGCTGGCCGATGCGCGCGAATTTGTGCTGCGCGCCTGGTGGGTGGTGACATTCCCCGGTTTGGCCATTTTGATCACCGTGCTGGCCTTCAATCTGCTCGGCGATGGTCTGCGCGATGCGCTGGACCCCAAACTCAAACGATAAGCCCCAAAACTCCAAAAGAAACACAAGATGGCATTGCTTGAAATTGACAACCTGGCGGTGGAATTTCCATCGCATGGCGGCGTGATGCACGCGGTAGACGGTGTGAGTTTTTCGATTGAACCCGGCGAGGTGCTGGGCATTGTGGGCGAATCCGGTTCCGGCAAAAGCGTGACCATGATGGCGCTCATGGGTCTGGTGTCCTACCCCGGCCGCGTGAGCGCCCGGGCCATGCGCTTTGATGGCCATGACCTGCTGGCGCTTTCAGAACGCGAACGCCGCCGCATCACCGGCAAAGACCTGGCCATGATTTTCCAGGACCCCACCACCAGCCTGAACCCCTGCTTCACCGTGGGCTTTCAGCTGGCTGAAACGCTGCAGCTCCACATGGGCATGACACGCGCGCAGGCCCGCAAACGCTCTATTGAGCTGCTGGAGCAAGTGGGCATTCCGGCCCCGGAGAGCCGCCTGGCGCTCTACCCGCACCAGTTCTCGGGTGGCATGAGCCAGCGCGTGATGATTGCCATGGCCATTGCCTGCAACCCCAAGCTGCTGATTGCCGATGAGCCCACCACCGCGCTGGACGTGACCATTCAGGCGCAAATTCTGGACTTGCTGCGCACGCTGCAAAAAGAGCGCGGCATGGCACTGGTGCTCATCACCCACAACATGGGCGTGGTCAGTGAAATGGCCCAGCGCGTCGCCGTGATGTACGCCGGCCAGCTCATGGAACAGCGCAAAGCACACGACCTGTTTGCCACACCCATGCACCCCTACACCCAGGCGCTGATGACCTCCATGCCCGAACGCAGCCAAGGCAGCGAGCGCCTGGTCACCATCCCCGGCATGGTGCCTGGGCTGTACGACCGGCCGGCGGGCTGTCTGTTCGGGCCGCGCTGCAGTTACCGCACTGCGGCCTGTGACCAACGCCCCGCGTTGCAAGCCATGGCCTCGGGCACGGTGCGCTGCCACTTTCCATTGGGCGCGCAAGCCCAGGCGGAGGTGCAGGCATGAAGCAGACCGTCGTGATTGCAGACCAACTCAAGCAGGTCTACCCCATCAGCAATGGCCCGCTGCGCGCGCCATCCCGCTTGCAGGCGGTGAGCGGCGTGTCGTTCACATTGGAGGCGGGCAAGACGCTGGCCGTGGTGGGTGAATCGGGATGTGGCAAGTCCACGCTGGCGCGCATGGTGTCGCTGATCGAATCCCCCACCGAAGGCACGCTCACGCTGGGCGACATTGACGTGGTGAAGGCCACGCCGCTGGAGCAAAAAACCTTGCGCCAAAAGGTGCAGCTGGTGTTCCAAAACCCCTACGGCTCGCTCAACCCGCGCAAGCGCATTGGCCAGATTCTGGAAGCGCCACTGGAGATCAACACCGACCTGACCGCCGAGCAACGTGCCGAAAAAGCCCGCGCCATGCTGGCCAAGGTGGGCCTGCGCCCCGAGCATTACGACCGCTACCCGCACATGTTCTCGGGCGGCCAGCGCCAGCGCATTGCGATCGCCCGCGCGCTCATGCTGAACCCACTGGTGGTGGTGGCAGACGAGCCGGTATCGGCGCTGGATGTGTCCATTCAGGCCCAGGTGCTGAACCTGTTGGCCGACTTGCAGCATGAGTTGGGTCTGGCCTATCTATTCATCTCGCATGACCTGGGCGTGGTGCGCCACATTGCGCACGATGTGCTGGTGATGTACCTGGGCTGCGCGGTGGAGCAAGGCGACAAGGAAACCATTTTTAGTAACCCGTTGCATCCCTATACGCAAGCCCTGCTGGCTTCCACGCCGGGGCTTGCAGGCAGTGGCCAGGCACGCAAACGCATCGTGCTCAGCGGGGAGTTGCCTTCGCCCCTGAACCCGCCCAAGGGCTGTGTGTTTTCTACGCGCTGCCCGTTTGCTACCGAGCGCTGCCATCAGGAGCGCCCTGCCCTGCAAGAGTTGCAGGGCCGCAAGGTCGCTTGTTTTGAAGCGGGAAAATTTACAGCTCTCTGAAGCAACAGCCAGGTACGCTTGCAGTGCCGTACGGGTGACGTAACATGCCATTTTTACTTGGAGGTAATTGATGACCCATTCTTTTAAAAACTTCAAATTACGCAAGTCCGCGTTGTTGGCTGCCGTGGCGGTTCCGGCACTGATGGCTATGGGCGCGGCGTCCGCCAAGACCTTGGTGTACTGCTCGGAAGGCAGTCCTGAAAACTTCTCGCCCAGCATCAACACCACCGGCACGTCCTTTGACGTGTCCGAGCAGATTTACGACAACCTGGTGAACTTCGAGCGCGGTGGCACCAAGGTCGTGCCGGCCCTGGCTGAGAGCTGGACCATTTCCAAGGACGGTCTGGAATACACCTTCAAACTGCGCAAGGGCGTGAAGTGGCAAGGCAACAAGGCCTTTACCCCCTCGCGTGACTTCAACGCAGACGACGTGCTCTTCATGTTCGAGCGCCAGTGGAAAGAGAACGACCCCTACTTCAAGGTCACCAGTTCCAACCACTCGTACTTCAACGACATGGGCATGCCCGCGCTGCTCAAGTCCGTGGACAAGGTGGACGAGTACACCGTGAAGGTCACGCTCAATGCGCCTGAAGCCCCCTTCCTGGCCAACCTGGCCATGCAGTTTGCGGGCATCCAGTCCAAGGAATACGCCATTGCCATGCTCAAGGCTGGCACACCAGAGAAGATCGACCAAGACCCGCTGGGCACCGGCCCCTTCCAACTGGTGCAGTACCAGAAGGACGCAGTGTTGCGCTTCAAGGCCTTCCCGCAATACTGGGCTGGCAAGGCCAAGATTGACGACTTGGTGTTCTCCATCACCACCGATGCTTCCGTGCGTTGGGCCAAGATGCAAAAGGGCGAATGCCACGTGATGCCCTACCCCAACCCGGCCGACCTGGACGCCATGCGCAAGGACGCCAACATCACCATGCTGGAGCAACCCGGCCTGAACGTGGGCTACCTGGCCTACAACACCACCAAGAAGCCGTTTGACGATGTGCGCGTGCGCAAGGCCATCAACATGGCCATGGACAAAAAGGCCATCGTGTCGGCCGTGTACCTGGGTATTGGCGTACCGGCCATCAACCCGATTCCGCCCACACAGTGGTCTTACAACAAGGCTGTGAAGGACGATGCGTACAACCCCGCTGAGGCCAAGAAACTGCTGGCCGCCGCAGGCTACCCCAACGGTTTCAGCACCGACCTGTGGGCCATGCCCGTGCAACGCCCCTACAACCCCAACGCCCGCCGCATTGCTGAGCTCATGCAAGCCGACCTGGCCAAGGTGGGTGTGAAGGCCGAGATCAAGAGCTTTGAATGGGGCGAGTACCGCAAGCGCATGCAAGCCGGTGAGCACCAGATGGGCATGCTGGGCTGGAACGGTGACAACGGAGACCCGGACAACTTCCTCTACACCCTGCTGGGCTGCGCATCCGCCAAGACCAATGGCTCCAACGTGGCCAAGTTCTGCTACCAGCCGTTTGAAGACCTGGTGACCAAGGCCAAGACGGTCACCAACACCGCCGAGCGCACCAAGCTGTACGAAAAGGCCCAGGTGGTCTTCAAGGAACAAGCGCCCTGGTTCACCATTGCCCATGCGGTGCAAGTGGCACCCGTGCGCAAAGAAGTGGTGGACTTCAAGCTCAGCCCCTTCGCCCGCCACACCTTCTATGGCGTGGATATCAAGAAGTAAGCGCTGCTGACCAACCCAGGGCTACCAGCCCTGCACCGAGCCCGCCTCTCTGGAGGCGGGCTTTTTTTATGCATGACATCAGACAAGGTTGGGCAACAACAAGCTGAAAGATGCTGACCTATCGCAAGAATTTTCTTGCCTACCTAAAGAGGATTTACGGTAACCTGCTGGCACTTCAACGAGTGAGCCGGGTGAATGCATCGGTCAATATGACCAAAGCCTCCTGGCTCGGTGATGGGTTTGATGGCAGGAGATGTCCCCATGAATGCAAATGGTCAGCCGCCGCGCGTAAGTGAAAACCTGGGTGTCTCCACCGTTGCTACGCGCGCGCCCAGCACCACGGAGCTTTGTAGCGACTGCGTGGTGCTGGAATCTTCTGCCGATCAGTCCTGGGCGGACTTTTGCCGGACGCTGAGCAAGCCAGCATTTCTGCTGGCCGATGTGTTCAGCGACGACTCAGAATAAGCCGGAAATTTTCCCGTCATCGTCAATATCGATGCGGGCCGAAGCGGGCTCTTTGGGCAAGCCCGGCATGGTCATGATGTCGCCACAAATCATCACCACGAACTCTGCCCCCGCGGCTAGCCGCACCTCCCGAATATTCACCATATGCCCGCTGGGTGCCGCACGCAGCTTGGGGTCGGTGGAAAACGAATACTGGGTCTTGGCCACACACACCGGGTAATGCCCAAACCCGTCGTCTTGCAGCTTTTGAATCTTGGCCCGAATGGCCGCATCCGCAGAGATATCGCTGGCCCCGTACACCTTGGTGGCAATGGCCTTCATCTTGTTCCACAAGGTGTCGCTGTCTTCGTACACAAACTTCATTTGCGATTGGCCGGACTCAGCCAGCTGCACCACCATGCGGGCCAGATCGGTGGCACCCGCTGAGCCATCGGCCCAGTGCCGTGCCACCACCACCGGCACACCCAGCTTGTCCATGCGGGCGCGCAACAGGTCCAACTCCTCCTGCGTATCGGCCGTGAAGTGGTTGATAGATACCACGCAGGCCAAGCCATAGCGGTTGCGCACGTTGTCCACGTGGCGCTCCAGGTTGGCGATGCCTTTTTCCAATGCGGCCAGGTTCGGCGTGTTGAGGTCTTTGGCATCCACACCGCCATGGTGTTTGAGCGCACGCAACGTAGCCACCACCACCACCGCATCGGGGCGCAGGCCGGATTTGCGGCACTTGATGTCGATGAATTTTTCAGCCCCCAGGTCGGCACCAAAACCCGCTTCAGTCACCACATAGTCGCCCAGCTTCAAGGCTGCCTGCGTGGCGGTGATGGTGTTGCAGCCGTGGGCAATATTGGCAAACGGCCCGCCGTGGATGATGGCCGGGTTGTTCTCCAGTGTCTGGACCAGGTTGGGTTTGATGGCGTCCTTGAGCAATGCCGCCATGGCGCCATGCGCCTGCAAATCCCGCGCGCGCACGGGCTGCTGGTCTCGGGTGTAGCCCACGATGATGTTGCCCAGGCGCTGCTTCAAGTCCTTGCGTGATGTGGCCAAACAGAAAATGGCCATCACCTCGGAGGCCACCACGATGTCAAAGCCATCCTCACGCGGATAACCATTGCCTGGCCCACCGAGTGACACCACCAAATTGCGCAACGCCCGGTCATTCATGTCCATCACCCGGCGCCAAGTGATGCGTCGCACATCAATGCCCAGCGCGTTGCCGTGGTGAATGTGGTTGTCCAGCAAGGCAGACAACAGGTTGTGCGCCAGCGCAATGGCGCTGAAGTCGCCGGTGAAATGGAGGTTGATGTCCTCCATAGGCACCACCTGCGCATAGCCCCCACCAGCCGCGCCGCCCTTCATGCCAAACACCGGCCCCAGCGAAGGCTCGCGCAGTGCAATCACCGTCCTCTTGCCAATGCGGTTGAGCGCATCCCCCAGCCCCACCGTGGTGGTGGTCTTGCCCTCGCCTGCGGGGGTGGGGCTGATGGCTGTCACCAAAATCAGCTTGCCATTGGGGCCGGCGTGTTTGTCCAACCACCCCAGATCGATCTTGGCCTTGAAGTGGCCATAGGGCTCCAGCGCTTCGGCCGGAATGCCCAGTCGGTCTTTGGCCATTTGCATGACCGGAATCAGGGTTGCTGCTTGTGCAATATCGATATCGGAAAGTGCCACGCTGTCTCCTGTTTTTTGGGTGTTGGAAGAAAACCATTCTGAGGAGGACGATATTGCGCACTGTCCTATACGCGGCCTTCAACGTTGCAACTGCGGCACTCCGCGATCTAGAGCAGGCGAACAAGCCCGAAGGAGCCTGGGTGGCATAGCGCTCTGCGCAGGTAAAGGAGGAGCTCGCTTCAGCGGGCGGGGGACACGGAGCAGAGCGCTATGCCACCCAGACTCCGAAGCCCCAGAAAGGGCCCCCAGCAGACGCACAGCCCCCAGAAGTCAAGCGCCTAAAACCCGATGCACAACAAGCTGTAAGCAGCCACACAAGTCATCACAAACGCACTGCCGTAACACAGCAATTTGGCAACGGTGCCGTTGTGAATCCCCACGTCATGCAGACTGTGAAAAATGCGGTGCGCCGCGTGCCAGGCAAACAGCGTGATCACCACGAACACAAAGCCTTTGCCAATAAAGTTCTGCGCAAACGCCAACACGCGCGGATACGCCATGAAGTCACTATGCAGCCCAATGCCAAGCGGCGTAGCCAGCCCGGTAATCAGCACCAACGCCGTGCCAAATAGCGCCGACAGCATGCCGCCCGCGCCAAACATCAGCCAAAAGAAAGGAGCGTTCGAGCGTTTCTTCATGATTGGCTCCAGACTGCCAGCAACAACACCGCCACCGTGACCACCACCGCCACCGTCCAACCCGTGCGCTGAATGCGCTGGGCCGACACCCGCTCGCCCCCCACGATGATGGGCGCCATGGTCTTGGGCATGATCTCAAACCAGCTATGCACATGCAGCACCATGCCCAGCAGCAGCACCAGATGCAGCACGATGGACGCCCGTGACTGCATCGCCGAGAGCCAACCGTTCCACGCGGCTTCACCTTGGCTCAAGCGCAACACGCCACAGCTCAGCACCAACGCATACACCCACACCGCCACAGCCGTGACCTCGCGCACCATGTAGCGCACAAAGAAGGGGTTGCGCGCCCACCAGCCCGCCATGGGCCGCACATACGGAGGATGAGGCGGGTTGCGGCGCACGCCATTGCCTGTTGTTTTGGACTGCATGTTCAGGCTCCCTTCTTGGACTGTGAGTTGGGCAGGAAACGGATGAAGTAGTCCAGCGCGCTGTTCACCTTGTTCTGGTTCACCGCGTTGGCCGGGTCCACGCCTTTGGGGCACACCTCCGAGCAATAGCCCACGGCAGTGCAGCTCCACACACCCTCTTCTGCGTTGAGGATTTCCATGCGCTGCTCGCGCCCGCCGTCCCGCGAGTCGGCGTTGTAGCGATGCAAGAGCGCCAGCACGCCGGGGCCGGTGAAGTCTGGGTTCAGGCCAAACTGCGGGCAGGCGGCATAGCACAGCATGCAGTTGATGCAGGAGCTGAACTGCTCAATCTTCTCCAGCTGCGCCGGGGTCTGCAGGTATTCCCCCTCACTCAGCGCGCGCTCTTCTTTGGGGATGATGTAGGGCTTGATGCCTTCGAGCTTCTTCACAAATGGCTCCACGCTCACCACCAAATCGCGCTCAATGGGCAGGTGGTCCAGCGCTTCCACTTTCACCGGGCCGGGTAGCAGGTCACGCAAAAAGGTCTGGCACGACAGGCTGGGTTTGCGGTTGATCATCATGCCGCAGCTGCCACAAATGGCCATGCGGCAAGACCAGCGAAAACTCAGCGTGCCGTCAATATCGTCCTTGATGTACTGCAAGCCCTGAAGCACCGACATGTCTTCGGTAAACGGCACCTGGTAGCTTTGCCAGATGGGTTCGCTCTCTTGCTCAGGGCGGTAGCGCAGCATCTGGATTTCAATCATGCGGGTGGGCTCAGCCATTTGCTTTCTCCTTGGCGTGCTGTTCGGCGTCGGCCTTTTCACCGGCAGCGCCATAGGCGCGGGTGCCGGGCTGCGAGCTGGTGATCTTCACCGGCCCGTAGGCAATGCGCGGCGGCCCGTCGCCTTGGTAGAAGGCCAGCGAGTGCTGCAAAAAGTTCACGTCATCGCGTGCCTCAAAACCATCCAGCCGCTGGTGCGAGCCGCGAGACTCTTTGCGATTCAGCGCCGAATGCGCCATGGCCTCAGCCACTTCCAGCAAGTAGCCCAACTCGATCGCCAGCAGCCAGTCGGTGTTCCAGCCCTGCGAGTGGTCGTCCAGCTTGATGGCCTTGTAGCGCTGGCGCAGTTCGGCCAGCTTGGTGCAGGTCTGCTGCATGGTGTCGGCACTGCGGTAGATACCACAGCCGTCTTCCATGGTCTGCGCCATCTCGCGGCGCAGCGTGGCGACGCGCTCGGTACCGCCAGTACTGGAGCGCAGCGCCTCTGCCGCGGCCTCGGTGGCGCGGGCCTGCTCCAGCAAGCGCGCCACAGGTGCGCCTGCCTTACCCTGGCCCTTGGCGAAAGTGGCGGCCTGCTCGCCGGCAATCTTGCCAAACACAATCAACTCGGTCAGCGAATTGGAGCCCAGTCGGTTGGCACCGTGGATGCCCACGCTGGAACACTCACCCACCGAATACAAGCCAGGCAAACTGGACGCCGTGTTGCCATCAGCCAGGATGCCACCCATGGTGTAGTGCACGGCGGGCAGCACGGGGATGGGCTCTTTGGCCGGGTCCACGCCCAGGTATTCCACCGCCAGTTCGTAAATTTGCGGCAGGCGCTCGCGCAGCTTCTTTTCACCCAAGTGGCGCAGGTCCAGGTGCACCACCTCGCCATGGCGGGTTTTCACGGTGCGGCCTTTCTGTTTCTCATGCCAGAAGGCTTGGCTCAAGCGGTCGCGCGGGCCCAGTTCCATGGCCTTGTTGCGTGGCTCCGGTGTGGCCGGGCCCAGGCCGTAGTCCTGCAAATAGCGGTAGCCATCCTTGTTGAGCAGAAAGCCGCCCTCGCCCCGGCAGGCTTCGGTAAACAAGAGGCCGGTGCCGGGCATGCAGGTGGGGTGGTACTGCACAAACTCCATGTCGCGCAGAGGCACGCCGTGGCGGTAAGCCAGCGCCATGCCGTCGCCGGTGACGATGCCGCCATTGGTGTTTTCGCGGAACACACGGCCCGCACCGCCCGTGGCGATGATGACGGCCTTGGCCTGAATGAGCGTGAATTCGCCGGTGGCAATGTTGATGACCACCGCACCTTGCACGCGGCCCTCGTCTTGCACCAGGTCCACGCAAAAGTATTCGTCAAAGCGTTGGATGCTGGGGTATTTGATGGAAGTCTGGAACAACGTGTGCAGCATGTGGAAGCCGGTCTTGTCGGCGGCAAACCAGGTGCGCTCTATCTTCATACCGCCAAAGGCGCGCACGTTCACATGGCCATCGGGTCTGCGGCTCCAGGGGCAGCCCCAGTGCTCCATTTGCACTAGCGATTCATGGGCCTGCGCCACAAAGGACTCCACCACGTCTTGCTCGCAGAGCCAGTCTCCACCGGCCACGGTGTCATGGAAGTGCGCCTCCAGGCTGTCGTGCGCTTGCGTGACCGCTGCGGCACCGCCTTCAGCCGCCACCGTATGGCTGCGCATGGGGTAGACCTTGGACACCAGTGCGATGCGCAGCGTGGGGTCGGCCTCGGCCACTGCAATGGCGGCACGCAAACCGCCTCCACCTGCGCCGATGATGGCAACGTCTGCTTGAACAACTTCCATTCGACTCTCCTAGTCTCAGCGCAGCGCGCGATACCGTGAATCTACGCCGCGCCAATTGCCGCACGATGACGTGCGTCAAGACCGAGTCAACTAAGCGCTTCGACCAGAGTGTCCATTTGGGACTGGCACAGCGTGTGGGCAGCAGCCAAGTCCAGACTATCCAAGGCCTGCGCAAGCGCTGCCACGCTGGGCGCATCCAGTGCGTCCAGCGCGTTGCCACGCTGGGCAAACATTTCCAGTGCGGTCAGATCGCTATGGGCCAGCAAGGCAGCAAGGTCCTTCAGGAAAGCAAGTGCCGCGCGGCGTTGCTCCGGGCTCACGGCATGAGGGGCCAGCTGCTCAAGCTCCTGGCTTGGAGAACTCAGTGTGTCTATCGCCCGCACCGCTGCCGCTTTGGTGTGGTGCACCAGTTCAAGCAAAGCGCCTAGGTGGTCCAGTGGCACCGTATCTGCCTCGGGTTTGCGAAACAGCTTTTCCAAGCGTGCAGCCTGCTCCGACAAAGGCACGGCCCCCAAGGTAGCCGAAGTGCCTTTGAGTGTGTGCATGTAGGCTGCCAGTGCGGGCATGTCGCCTTTGGCTGCCAGCGCACGGAACTCCGAGTCGATCAGGTCCAGCGTTTGCACATAGTCTTGCGTGATGTTCACATACAAATCAGTCATGCCCGAGATGCGCTCCAGCGCCGCATCCACATCCAGGTAAGGGCTCAAACCGTTGCGTTCCTGTGGCATTGGCAGGTCCTCCATTGCGGGCGGCGGCGCCTCTTGCAGGGCGCCGAAATCCGACGACCCTTCAGCTGCCAACGGCGCGCGACCAGTCACCTCCAGCAGCACGGTTACCAAGTGGCGCGTGTCAAAAGGTTTGCCAACATGTTCATTCATGCCCGCAGCCAGGCAGGCGGTGCGATCGCTGGCCATGGCATTGGCGGTCATGGCCACTATGGGCAAGGCAACCATGCCCAGCTCTTCGCGAATCTTGCGGGTGGCACCATAGCCGTCCAGCACCGGCATCTGTATGTCCATCAGCACCACGTCAAATGGTGGATGGGAGGCTTGCACCGCGTCCACACCCAGTTGCCCATTGGCCGCCAGCGACACCAATGCGCCTTCGGCATTGAGCAGTTCTTCAGCCACCTGCTGGTTGATGAGGTTGTCTTCCACCACCAGCACCCGCAGGCCAGCAAGCGGCCGGCTGCTGCTGCGTCGGGCAAGGCGGCTGCGGGCATCGGGCGACAGGCGGCCGAGTGCTGCGTCTTGCAGGCCGTTGGGAGTGGCTGGCTTGGTCAGCAATTCGGCCACCAGCGCTTGCTCTTGTGCGGTGCGCACATTCAGGCTATCGCGGCTGTTGGCGCTGAGCATCACGATGCGGGGTTTGTGGGGCTGCCCGGCATACAGGGCGTCGAGTTGCTTGGCCGCTTCCCAGCCATCCATACCGGGCATCTGCCAGTCCAGGTACACCACGTCCCGTTGCGGGGCAGCGCTCTCCACTTCTGACTGCAGCTGGGCCAAGGCTTGCGCACCGCTCTCCACGCCCTGCACAGGCCAGCCCCAGGACTGCACCATGTTGCACAGAATGCCACGTGCCACCGGGTTATCGTCCACCACCAGCACGCGCGGCGCTTGGGGCGGCAGGTTGGCCAGCCCCAAATCAGGCGCGTCGCCCACGCGCAGCAACGGCAGGCTGAAGCTAAACGTGCTGCCCTGTCCAGGCACGCTGTGCAATTCCAGCGTGCCGCCCATGAGTTCCACCAGCCGCTTGCTGATGGCCAGGCCCAGCCCCGTGCCGCCAAAGCGGCGCGTGGTAGAGGCCTCGGCCTGCGAGAAGCCGCTGAAAATATGTGCCTGCTTGTCTTCGGCAATGCCGATGCCGGAGTCCGACACCGCAAACTGCAGCCACCGGTCACCAAACACGTCCCCCTCGGGCGGTGCGACGCTGCTGATCTGTAGAACCACTTGCCCCTCGCTGGTGAACTTGATGGCATTGCCCAGCAGATTGACCAGCACCTGCTGCAAGCGCATGGCATCGGCCAGCACTTCGGACGGCACCTGGGCAGCAACGTCAAACATCACATCAATGCACTTGGTGCCAATGTTGGGTGAGAGGATGACGGCAATGTCGCTGAGCATGCGGTCCAACCGCAGGGGCTGCGGATCCAGTTCCAATTTGCCGGCCTCCACCTTGGAAAAATCCAGAATGTCGTTGAGCAGGCCCAACAGCGACTGCGCAGCGCCGTGGGTCTTGTTGGCGTAGTCACGCTGTACACCGTTGAGTTCGGTCTTCTGCAACAGTGTGAGCAAACCCAGAATCGCGTTCATGGGGGTGCGGATTTCGTGGCTCATATTGGCCAGAAACTGGCTCTTGTAGCGTGAGGCTTCTTGTGCCTCTTCGGTAGCACGCACCATCTCGGTAATGTCCACCCGCAGGCCCACGATGTTGCCGTCCGGCGTGCACCGGTCAATGACCCGGAATACGCGGCCGTTGTTGCGCCTCTGTATGCGGGTTTCCTGGCCTTGGCGGTGCGCGCGCATGCGCTCGGCAATCCACTCTTCTTCGCGGCCTACGGACTCTTGGTACAGCCCCCTTTGGGTACCGACGCGGATCATGTTCTCGAACTTGGCACCGGGTACCACCACGTCGCTCATATTGGGGTAGAGCTGCACATAGCGCTCGTTGCAGTACACCAGCGTATCGTCCGCATCGAACAACACAAAGGCCTCGTCCACTGCATCCATGGCGCCGCGCAACATGGCTGCGCTGCGCTGCAACTCGGCGTCGGCCTGCTTACGCAACGTCAGGTCACGAATGAACGCGAAGTTGTATTCCTGCCCTTCGAACTCAATGAAGTTGAGCTCGGCCTCTACCGGCACGTCCTGCCCCTGGCCGGTGCGGTGCATGGCCTCGAACCGCATGTTTTTGGCCTGGCGCAGACGCGCCCAATGCTCTGGCCACTTGGCCGCCGTCATGCGTGGGTTGAGGTCAATGACGGTCATGCCCAGCATCTGTTCCTCGGTGTAGCCGTGCAAATCGCAAGCCGCCTGGTTGACGCGCAGGATGCGCGCGTCAGACCCGATCCAGAGCGTGGGCAGGGACGATTTGAGCACCGAAATTTCACTGAGCTTGAGGGCCGATTCGGCCAGCTGGCGCCTGCGCAATTGGGCCTGCACCAGAACAGTGGCCCCACCCAAAAACAGCAGCACCAGCAGCAAACCAGCGCACTCGTAAAGCATGCGCTGCCGCCAAGGCGCCAGGCTCTCATCCACCGACACGCCCAGCACAACGGTCAAGGGGTATTCACGCAAGGTCCGGTAACTGACGACACTTTCCGCCCCGTCCTGAACCAGCAACTGCCCCTCACCATTGCCCTGACCGCGGGAAATGTGGTCTTTGAACAAGGGGGCATCCATCCAATTGCGCTCCGCCATTTCCGACTGAAACGGCCAGCGCGCAATGGCCCAGCCCTGGCTGGTGAACAGCGACACGAAGCCCATGCTGCCGGTGTCTATGGAGCGGTAGAGCCGTTGAAAGTACTCCGGGTCCACGGCCCCCATCAGGTAGCCCTGGAATTCGCCCTGCAGCCGAATGCTCACAGGAACAATCCACCGGCCCGAGATGCGGCTCTTGACCGCTGCACCTATAAACAGTCCGCTAAAAGCCGGGCTTTGATGGGCCTGGAAAAAATCGCGATCCATCGCCTGTGGCAGGTCGGCCGGGTCTTCGGTCAAGGTAGAAGCAATCGTCTGCCCCTTGGCGTCAAGTACGGCGAACGAAGCAATCAGACCATCCTGGAGCAGGTAGGAACGCAGTGCGGTTCCCACGGCCGGGCTGATTTTTTCGCCCGAGGCAACAGCAGAATCCAGCTCCTGCGCGGCCAGCGATAGCGCCAGTTCCACGCGCCGCATGCTCTGGATGGCATGCTCCTCCAGCAACTGCGTGAGGCTGTGTGTCTTGGCCGTGGTGATTGCAAACTGCTGCTCATAGTCGCGCCGCACGTCGTAAGCCACCATAGAAGAAAGCACCAGCGCCACGACCACCGCAAGCAATCCGATAGCGCGTTGAGGCTGCAACTGCAGCACTCGCATCAAACCGGTGGTAGTTGGTGAGACCATGCCAGATTCTACGGTTAGCACTTGCACGAATTAAGCAAGGCTGCTCAAGGCAGCCAGGGCCAACTTTGGGCCCTGAGGGCGCTAGCGCACCGTACGTTGGCCCACGCCCAAAGCAGCCACCACGCTGAGCATCAGCACCGCAGCGCCGCCCAACAAAGTGGCGCCGTAGTGGCCACGGTCCATCAAGGCACCAAACACCATGGGCGACACGGCGAAGCCCGTGTCCAGACCCGAATACACCATGCCGTACACGCGGCCCGTTGCGCCCTTGGGGGTGGCCTTCTTGATCATCATGTCGCGCGAAGGGCCGCCAATGCCAATCGCAAAACCGGTGGAGGCCAGAATGACCATCGTCGCATTCGCCCCCAGCCAGCCGGTGCCACACAGCGCAAGCAACAAGGCACCTGCGGCCATGCAAAGGGCCACTACGCGGTCGCTATTGGGCGTGCGCGCAGCGACGAAGCCGCCTACAAACATGCCCACCGCACCGGCCAGCATGTAGGCGCTGATGGTGAGCGTGGCCGCCTCATAGCTCACGCCGTGCAGCGCTTTGAGAATCGGCACTGCAAAGCTCTGCACCACGGCCATGGTCATGGTGGAGAGAAAAAAGAAGCCAAAGCACCACCACACCACCGGTAGCTTCATAAAGGCCATGGCGTGTTCGCCGCGGCCGCTGGCCTCGGTGGGGTGCTGCTTATGCGCCACCTGGGTGCTGAGCTTGTCGCGCTGCACCAGCAGCAGGGCCAGAATCAGCGTGTACATGACCGCTGCGGACAGGTAGGCATTGCGCCAACCCCAGGCCGCGCTGATGCCCGCCATGAACACCGGTGCCGCCGCCCAGCCCAGATTGCCCGTCAGGCCGTGGGCGCTGAAGGCATAGCCCAGGCGCGGCGCGGACACGCGCTGGTTGAGGATGGTGAAGTCCACCGGGTGGAAGGTGGCGTTACCCGCCCCGGCCAAGGCCGCCACCAAAATCAAACCGCTGTAACCCGTCACCAGCGAAGCCGCCACGCAGGTCAGCACAAAAATGCCCATGGCGACAAACAGCAAGGGCCGCGCGCCCAGGCGGTCCACCACAAAGCCCGCGCAGGCCTGGCCCACGCCAGAGACCACAAAGAACACCGTCATCAGCAAGCCAACCTGAGAAAAGTTCAGGCCGAACTCCTGCATAAACACCGGAAACATCAGCGGCAGGATCAGGTGGCTGAAGTGCGAGCTGGCATGCGCCAAACCCACCAAGCCGATCACGGCGGCGTCCTGGCGCAAAGGAATGGTCGAGGGGGAAAGAGTGGCGGCAGAAGCAGAGGTCATGGCAACGATGGTAATCGCCGCCCTATTCCCCCGTCTGCCGCTGCGTCACCGCAGTTACAGCGGTGACGTGGGCCTTGTGTCAGTGGAAGCTGAACTGCCCCGGCGTCTGAATCGGGTCCACGCCCACATGGATGGTGTCCTTGGGCGCGAACTTGCCTTCCAACAGCAGCTTGGACAGCGGGTTCTCGATGCGCTGCTGGATGGCGCGCTTCAAGGGCCGCGCACCGAACACCGGATCGAACCCCACCTTGGCCAACTCAGCCACCGCCGCGTCGGACACGTCCAGCGCCAGGTCCATCTTGGCCAGGCGCTCGATCAGCACGGCCAGCTGGATCTTGGCGATGGCCGCAATGTGCTGCGCATCCAGGCCATGGAACACCACGGTCTCGTCAATGCGGTTCAGGAACTCGGGGCGGAAGTGGTTCTTCAGCTCACCGGTCACCGCGTCCTTGATGTCCTCATTGTCCTGACCCACCATGCTCTGGATGAGCTGTGAGCCGATGTTGCTGGTCATCACGATCACCGTGTTCTTGAAATCCACCGTGCGGCCCTGGCCATCGGTCAGGCGACCATCGTCCAGCACCTGCAAGAGCACATTGAACACATCGGGGTGGGCCTTTTCCACCTCGTCGAGCAGCAGCACGGCATAGGGTTTGCGGCGCACGGCCTCGGTCAGATAACCGCCCTCCTCGTAACCCACATAGCCCGGAGGCGCGCCAATCAGGCGGGCCACGGAGTGCTTCTCCATGAACTCGCTCATGTCGATGCGCACCAAGTGGTCCTCGCTGTCAAACAGGAAACCTGCCAGCGCCTTGCACAGTTCTGTCTTGCCCACGCCCGTAGGGCCCAGGAACAGGAAGGAACCGGTGGGCCGGTTCGGGTCACTCAAGCCCGAGCGCGAGCGGCGGATTGCGTTGGCAATGGCCGAGATGGCTTCTTCCTGACCTACTACGCGGTCATGCAGCTTGGCCTCCATTTGCAGCAGCTTGTCCTTTTCGCCCTGCAGCATCTTGGAGATGGGAATGCCGGTGGCGCGGCTCACCACCTCGGCAATCTCTTCCGAACCCACCATGGTGCGCAGCAGTTGGGCACGGCCGCCATCCTTGGCGCTTTGGGCCTTGCCGGCTTCCTGGGCTTGGGCATCTTTGAGACGCTTTTCCAGCACCGGTAGCTTGCCGTATTGCAACTCACCAGCTTTGTTGAAGTCGCCCTTCTCGGTCAGTTCCTTGATCTGGAAGCGCAGCTTCTCCACCTCTTGCATGATGGTCTTCGACCCTTGGGCCTGGGCCTTCTCGGCCTTCCAGAGTTCGTCCAAGTCGGCAATTTCTTTTTGCAACGATGTGATTTCTTCGTTGATCAGCTCCAGGCGTTTTTGCGAAGCTTCGTCCTTCTCACGCTTGACGGCTTCACGCTCAATCTGCAGCTGGATCAGGCGGCGGTCTTTCTTGTCCATCACCTCAGGCTTGGAATCCAGCTCGATCTTGATCTTGCTGGCCGCCTCGTCAATCAGGTCAATGGCCTTGTCCGGCAAAAAGCGGTCGGTGATGTAGCGGTTGGACAGCTCGGCCGCGGCCACGATGGCCGGGTCGGTGATCTGCACGCCGTGGTGCGTCTCGTAGCGCTCTTTGAGGCCACGCAGAATGGCAATGGTGGCCTCCACCGTGGGCTCGCCCACCAGAATCTTCTGGAAGCGGCGCTCCAGCGCAGCGTCTTTCTCGATGTACTTGCGGTACTCATCCAGCGTGGTGGCGCCCACGCAATGCAGCTCGCCACGGGCCAGCGCGGGCTTGAGCATATTGCCCGCGTCCATCGCGCCCTCGGCCTTGCCCGCACCCACCATGGTGTGCAGCTCGTCAATGAACACAATGGTCTGGCCTTCGTCTTTGGCCAGGTCTTTCAGTACGTTTTTCAGGCGCTCTTCAAACTCGCCGCGGAACTTGGCACCGGCCAGCAAGGCCGCCATGTCCAGGCTGAGCACGCGCTTGCCCTTGAGCGAATCAGGCACCGCACCGTCCACGATGCGCTGGGCCAGGCCTTCCACAATGGCTGTCTTGCCCACGCCGGGCTCACCAATCAGCACGGGGTTGTTCTTGGTGCGGCGCTGCAGCACCTGGATGGCACGGCGAATTTCGTCGTCACGGCCAATCACCGGGTCTAGCTTGCCCATGCGGGCGCGCTCGGTGAGGTCGATGCAATATTTCTTCAGCGACTCGCGCTGTTCTTCGGCATCGGCACTGTTCACGCTCTGGCCACCGCGCACGGCGTCGATTGCGGCCTCCAGGCTCTTGCGGTTCAGGCCGTTGGTGCGCGCCAGGTTGCCCAGGTCGCCCTTGTGGTCGGCCAAGGCCAGCAAAAACAGCTCGCTGGCCACGAACTGGTCACCGCGTTTGATGGATTCTTTTTCTGCCGCTTGCAGCAGGGTGACGGTGTCGCGCCCCACTTGCACCTGCTCCTGGCCTTGCACGGTGGGCAGTTTTTTGACAGCGCCCTCGGCTGCGGTGAGCAAGCCGTTGACGTTGACGCCCGCGCGTTGCAGCAAGGCCTTGGGGCCGTCGTCCTGGCGCAGCATGGCGACCAGCACGTGGGCGGGTTCGATGTAGGCGTGGTCGTTACCCAGCGCCAGAGACTGGGCGTCGCCCAGGGCTTCCTGAAATTTGGTCGTGAGTTTGTCGGTTCGCATGTGATGTCCTTTGTGGCCGTAAAGCCTGTTGCATCACAGCTTGGGGGCAGGCGGGTTTGTTTTCAAGGGCCAGCGTCGAGGGACTATTGCGATGGGTCAAGGTTGTGGCGCGGGCTGCACTGTTTGGTTGTGCTGAGGCTGGGTAGGGGTAAGGGCATGTGCCTCATGCGTTCTTGCAGACCGCAAAATCGGCCCACGCCCTTACCCCGTCCCAAGAGCCGCCCCCAAACACAGAGGGGAAGCCCAAACTCACCCCGCGTTGGAAGAAGAGACCCCGTCGATACCCCAACGAGCTAACGCAGCGTCATCAGAAACCCGCGCATCCACCCAATGCGCCCCGTCCGGCGTCTGCTCCTTCTTCCAGAACGGAGCCTGGGTTTTCAGGTAGTCCATCAAGAACTCGCACGCCTTGAAACTCTCGCCCCGGTGCGCCGACGTAACTGCCAGCAACACAATCTGGTCCAGCGGCTGCAACAAACCCACCCGGTGAACCACCCGCGCGCCAAAGATGTCAAAGCGCTTGTGTGCCTCGTCAATCATGGCCTCAATCGACTTCTCAGTCATGCCCGGGTAATGCTCCAGCTCCATCGACTGCACGGAAGGGTCAGCGCCACCATTGCGGTCACGCACCGTGCCCACAAAGCTGCACACCGCCCCTACCCGTTTGTCCGATGCACGCAAGCGCGCAACCTCGTCTGACAAATCAAAGTCCTGGGTTTGGATGGAGACGCGAGGATGTGCCATGGCCTGCTCTCAACCGCCGGTGACGGGGGGAAAAAAGGCCACTTCGCAGTCCTCGGTCAACGCAGCGGATTCGTCGCTCATCACCTGGTTGAGCGCCATGCGCACGGCGCGGCCACGGGCCAAAAATTCGCTGCCAGCGCCGGGGCGGGCAATCAGTTCATCGCGCAACTGGGCAAGGCTTGTAGATGCCGTGTTCAGCGACTCGGAGCCTGTGCCCATAGCCTCGCGGATAGAGGCGAAATAGCGAATGGTGACTTTCATGACAGGAGTTCCGCAAACGGGATAAAGCGCACAGCATCACCCTTCTGGATGGTCTGGCCGCCGGGGTTGTCTACCAAGCCCTCGCCCCATACGGCCGAGGTGAGCACACCGGAGCTTTGGTTGGGGAACAGGTCCAGGCCGCCCTGCGCATTGCGACGCACGCGCAAAAATTCCTGGCGCTTGTCGGCGCGCGGCCAGTCGAAATCGGCGCGGGCAGTCTCAGTGGCCGGCGCGACGTGTTGCACGCCTTGCAGGCGCAGCAGGAAGGGGCGCACCAGCACCAGAAAGGTCACAAAACTGGAGACCGGGTTGCCCGGTAAGCCGATGAAGTGGGCCGCCCCCACCTTGCCGTGGGCAAAGGGTTTGCCGGGCTTGATGGCGATTTGCCACAGGTCCAGGCTACCCAGCGACTGCACCGCGGGTTTGATGTGGTCTTCCTCACCCACCGACACGCCGCCGCTGGTGAGGATCACGTCATTGCTGGCGCTGGCATCGCGCAGCGCTTGCACGGTGGCGTCGAACTGGTCAGGCACGATGCCCAGATCAGTCACGTCACAGCCCATGCGGTGCAGCAGGCTGCACAGGAAAAAACGGTTGGAGTTGTAGATCGCGCCGGGCGGCATATCTTGCGGAGCCACGGTACCGGGCATGACCAATTCATCGCCCGTGGAAAACAGGGCCACGCGCGGGCGCCGCACCACAGAGAGCGTATCCATGCCGATGCTGGCTGCCAGGCCTTGGGCGGCTGGGCCCAGGCGCTGGCCTTTGGCCAGAACCACAGCGCCACGGGTCACGTCTTCACCGGCCCGCCGAATCCATTGGCCGGGCAAAGGCTGTGCATTGATCTGCACTTGCGCGACAGCACCATCTGCCACCGGCAGCGCGGTGCAGTCTTCCTGCATCAGGATGGCATCGGCCCCCTCGGGCACCGGCGCGCCAGTGAAGATGCGTGCCACCGTGCCGGCCTGCAGCGGTGTACCCGCAGCACCCGCCGGGATGCGCTGGGATATTGGCAGCACCGTGCCCGGCGCGGGCACATCCTGACACCGCAGTGCATAACCATCCATGGAGCTGTTGTCCTGGGGCGGCACCTGCAGGGCAGACACCACGTCCTGTGTCAGCACGCGGCCATCGGCCTCGAGGGTAGCGACCTGCTCGGTATGTGCGATCGGGGTGACAGCAGCCAGCAACTGCGCCAGCGCTTCGCCCAAAGGTTTCAGCGGCGCGCGCTGCGTGCTTGCCATGGTTGGGGCGCTTTCAGTAGCCGCACTCGCGGGCGATCAGGGCCTTGATGGCTGCCGCGTCGGACGACATGACCTGCACCCGCTTGGGCAGGGCTTCAATGCCTTCAAACTTGGCGGGCCGCTCGGGCTCACGGCCCAACGCTTCCACGATGGTGGCTGCGAATTTGATGGGCAGCGCGGTTTCCAGAACAACCATAGGCGTTTGGGTTGAGCGCTTTTCCAGTGCCACCTTGAGCGCGTCGGCCGTGTGGGTGTCGATCATGATGCCGTGCTGTTCCCAGGCGGCGCGAATGGTGTTCAGGCGGTCAGCGTGTGTGCTCTTTCCGCTGGTGAAGCCATAGCGGCTAACGGCCTGTGCGAACAGGGGGTCGGCGCTCAGGTCAAAGCGACCCTCCTTGTTGAGGCCGTCACCAAACAGGGCTTTCACACGCACACCATCACGGCCGAGCAGGTCGAACACGAAGCGCTCGAAGTTGCTGGCCTTTGAGATGTCCATGGACGGGCTGGAGGTTTCGAACGTGTCGGCACTGCCCCGCACGCGGTACACGCCGGTGCGGAAGAACTCGTCGAGCACATCGTTCTCGTTGGTGGCCACCACCAGTTGCTCAATCGGCAGGCCCATCATGCGCGCCACATGGCCTGCGCAGACGTTGCCGAAGTTGCCGGATGGCACGGCAAAGGACACCTTTTGTGCGTTGCTCTCGGTGGCTTGGATGTAGCCCGCAAAGTAGTACACCACCTGCGCCAGCAGGCGCGCCCAGTTGATGGAGTTGACAGTGCCGATCTTGTACTTGCGTTTGAACTCCAGGTCGTTGCTCACCGCCTTGACGATGTCCTGGCAGTCGTCGAATACACCCTCAACAGCAATGTTGTAGATGTTGGCGTCTTGCAGGCTGAACATCTGCGCCTGCTGGAAGGGACTCATGCGGCCGTGCGGGCTGGTCATGAAAACGCGCACGCCCTTCTTGCCGCGCATGGCGTATTCGGCGGCGCTGCCGGTGTCGCCACTGGTGGCACCAAGGATGTTGAGTTCCTCACCACGGCGACCCAATTCGTACTCGAACAGGTTGCCCAGCAACTGCATGGCCATGTCTTTGAAGGCCAGCGTGGGGCCGTTGGACAGGGCTTCGATCCACAGGCCGTCTTCCACATGGCGCAGCGGCACGATCTCACCGGTGCCAAACACTTCGGCGGTGTAGGTCTTGGCGCACAAGGCACGCAGGTCGTCGGCGGGGATGTCGTCGATGTAGAGCGACAGGATCTCGAACGCCAAGGCGGCATAGCCTTGCTCGTGGTAGACCTTGCGCCATTGGCCGAGCGTCGCGTCACTGACTTGCGGATAGCTCTCAGGCAAATACAAGCCACCGTCAGGCGCCAGGCCTTCCAGCAAGATTTCGCAAAAGCGCTTGCGCTCGGAAGATCCGGACGCTGCGCGCGTGCTCAGGTATTTCATGCCAGTTCTTCCTTACGGATGCGGGTGATGGGCTCCAGCACGGTGGGCAGGGCCTGCATGGCGGCCAGCGCCACGTTCATCTTGGCTTCCGCGCATTCGTGGGTCAGGATGATGAGGTCGGTTTGGGTGGCATCGGCACCGCCCACTTCATCGGCCTCGCGCTGCAACACCGCATCAATGCTGATACCGGACTCGGCCAGGATGCCGGTCACCTTGGCCAGCACACCGGCTTGGTCGGCCACGCGCAGGCGCAGGTAGTAGCTGGTGACCACATCGGCCATGGCCAGGATAGGGGTGTTGCCCATGGCGCTTGGCTGGAAAGCCAGGTGCGGCACGCGGTGCGCTGCATCGGCAGTGTGCAGGCGGGCAATGTCCACCAGGTCGGCAATCACGGCGCTGGCGGTGGGCTCGGAGCCTGCACCCTTGCCGTAATACAGCGTGGTGCCCACGGCATCGCCCTGCACCACCACGGCGTTCATGGCGCCTTCCACATTGGCAATCAGACGTTTGCTCGGCACCAGGCTGGGGTGCACGCGCAGCTCAATGCCTTCAGCGCGGCGCTTTGCAATGCCGAGCAGCTTGATACGGTAGCCCAGTTGCTCGGCGTACTTGATGTCTTGCGCTGACAGCTTGGTGATGCCTTCCACGTAGGCCTTGTCAAACTGCACCGGAATGCCGAACGCAATGGCCGACATGATGGTGGCCTTGTGCGCGGCGTCCACACCTTCGATATCAAACGTGGGGTCGGCTTCGGCATAGCCCAGTCGCTGGGCTTCCTTGAGCACCACACCAAAGTCCAGCCCCTTGTCGCGCATCTCAGACAAGATGAAATTGGTGGTGCCGTTGATGATGCCGGCAATCCACTGGATGCGGTTGGCAGTCAGGCCTTCGCGCAGTGCCTTGATGATGGGAATGCCACCGGCAACGGCAGCTTCAAACGCCACCATCACGCCCTTGGCCGATGCGGCCGCAAAAATCTCGGTGCCGTGCACAGCCAGCAGCGCCTTGTTGGCGGTGACCACGTGCTTGCCTGCGGCAATGGCTTCCATCACCAAGGTCTTGGCAATGCCATAGCCACCAATCAGTTCAATCACGATGTCGATGTCGGGATTGGCGATGACCTTGCGCGCATCGTTGACCACCTGCACATCCGGGCCCACTACCGAGCGCGCACGCGCTTCGTCCAGGTCGGCCACCATGGTGATTTCAATGCCACGCCCGGCGCGGCCCTTGATTTCTTCCTGGTTGCGTTTGAGCACATTGAAAGTGCCGCTGCCTACTACGCCGATGCCCAGAAGGCCTACTTGGATGGGTTTCATGGAGTCTTGCTGCTAAAGAAAAAAGTTAAATCGGAAGGTGTGTGGTGTCGCTCAGACCGTTGCGGGCACTTGGGTCAGCGCGTCGGTGCCCATGCGCTTGCGGTACGTTTCCAGGAAGCGCGCCAAGCGGTTGATAGCCTCGCGCAAGTCGTCTTCATGGGGCAGGAACACGATGCGAAAGTGGTCCGGGTTGGGCCAGTTGAAGCCGGTGCCCTGCACCAGCATGACGCGGGTGGCACGCAACACTTCCATGAAAAACTGGCGGTCGTCCTTGATGGGGTAAATCGAGGGGTCCAGACGCGGGAACATATACAGCGCAGCCTGCGGCTTCACGCAGGTGACGCCGGGAATGGCGGTGATCAGCTCATACGCCAGATCGCGCTGTCGGCGCAGGCGGCCGCCTTCCTTGATCAGGTCATTGATGCTTTGGTAGCCGCCCAGCGCAGTCTGGATGGCGTACTGACCTGGCACGTTGGAGCCCAGTTTCAGATTGGCCAACATGTTCAGGCCTTCTACAAAATCCGTCGCGTGGTCCTTGGGGCCAGAGAGCACCATCCAGCCCGCGCGGTAGCCGCAGGAGCGGTAGGCCTTGGACAGGGAGTTAAAGGTCAGCGTCAATACGTCGCTAGACAGGCTGGCCATGGCCGTGTGGCTGACGCCTTCATACAAGACCTTGTCATACACCTCGTCGGCCAAGATGACCAACTCATGCTCGCGTGCAATATCCACAATGCCGCACAGCAGTTCATCGCTGTACAAGGCGCCCGTGGGGTTGTTGGGGTTGATCACTACGATGCCGCGGGTACGCGGCGTGATCTTGGCGCGGATGTCTGCCAAGTTGGGCATCCAGCCGTTTTCTTCGTCGCACTGGTAGTGCACGGGCACGCCGCCGGACAGGCTGGTGGCAGCCGTCCACAAGGGGTAGTCGGGCGACGGAACCAACAACTCATCGCCGTTGTCCAACAAAGCGTTGGCAGCCATCACAATCAACTCGCTGGCGCCATTGCCAAGATAGATGTCTTCCAAGGTGACGCCGTGCACGCCTTGCTGCTGCGTGTAGTGCATGACCGCCTTGCGCGCCGCAAAAATGCCTTTGCTGTCCGAATAGCCTGCCGAGTTGGGCAGGTTGCGAATCATGTCCTGCTGGATTTCCTCCGGCGCATCAAAACCAAACGGCGCAAGGTTGCCGATGTTGAGTTTGATGATCTTCTGGCCCTCTTCTTCCATCTGGCGCGCCGCGTCCACGATTGGGCCACGCACGTCATACAGCACATTGGACAATTTCGCGGATTTTCGGATGGGTTTCAAAGTCTCTCCAACAGGGGTTGCGTGGCGAAACCTATAATTTGACCACAGTTATTCCTCCGATTGGCCGGACCCGAACCAAAGTCTCGCGCCACCTACTTCCCCGTTCTTCCCCGAGACTGCACACCATGAAACTACTGCCCGACGCAGCCAACCGCTACAGCATTTCCGGCTATGGCCCCGGCTGGATCAGCGTCAACGGCGAACGGTTCACCCGCCCCGTGTTCGTCAACCCGGAAAGCGGCACAACACTGTGGGAATGCCCAACCTTTGAGCAATTGCTGCCTGAGCACTTTGAGGTGTTTGCAAACCTGAAGCCAGAACTTATCGTGTTTGGCAGCGGAGAGCTCATGCGTTTTCTGCATCCGCGCTGCCTGCAAAATCTCTACGCCTTGCGCATTGGCGTAGAAACAATGGACACGCAAGCGGCCTGCCGCACATTTAACTTTCTGGCTGCTGAAGGAAGAAGGGTGATTGCCGCACTTTTGGTGTGAATCATTAGCGCCCCTGCCCGGGGGCGCTATCTGTTTCAGGGTAAAATCATGGGTTGCGGTCGAGGGTGATTAACGCTGTCACGTTAATGCCCTTCACTTTGACTGACACCTGCACGCGAGATATTTATACCCTTATGGCGATTGTTGTCAATAAACCCCTCCCCGAGTTCGAAGCCGTTGCCACAGGCGGCATCAAGGTGACCAACACCTCCCATGCTGGAAAAACCCTGGTGCTGTACTTTTATCCCAAAGACAACACACCCGGCTGCACCACAGAAGCAATGCAATTTCGGGACAAATACAAAGACTTTGTCAAAGCTGGCGCCACAGTGTTCGGCGTTTCCCGCGACAACATGAAGTCTCACGACGAGTTCAAAACCAAGCTGGAATTGCCTTTTGAGCTGATCGCCGACACAGAAGAAAAAATGTGCCACATGTTTGGCGTGGTCAAAAACAAGATCATGTACGGCAAGAAAGTCAAAGGCATTGAACGCAGCACGTTCCTGATCGGTGCTGATGGTCTCCTGAAAGAAGAGTGGCGTGGCCTCAAGGTTCCCGGACACGTGGACGAAGTCCTCAAGTCCGTGAAGATGCTGAACAAAAAAGCTGCCTGAACCAAGCCCTGTTGTTTTGACACACGCCGCACTGGCAGTGTCATCCGGCTTATGCATAATGGTTTGCATGCCGTTGATTGCGACAGTCGTTCCCTCTAGAAAAAGCCACCTTGGCTCAAGGTGGCTTTTTCACTTTTACGGCATCATCTTTCATAAACCTTTTCCGCGAGCCACAACCCATGCCCCTGCCCCCCGCCCCCACCAAGCGCGCTGATCAACTCACGGCCAAAGCATTTGACGCTGGCACACGCAGCCCCAGCCGCCCGCAGCGCAAAGCAGAGACAGCCCCGAAAAAGGCAGACATTCACAACACGGTTGTGCCTCTAGCCAAACCTGTTGCAAAAGAAAGCGCACTGTTTCGCTCACCAGAACCCGTTGCAGCCCCAGTCACTCAAGTGGAGAAGGTCGCCGCGACAAAGCCTTCAACCAGTACACGCCGGACTAAGCGCACCACAACTGGTCCGGCCAAGCTGTTCGTGTTGGATACCAATGTGCTCTTGCACGACCCGATGTGTCTATTCCGCTTTGAAGAGCACGACATCTATTTGCCCATGATCGTGTTGGAGGAGTTGGACGGCCACAAAAAAGGCATGACCGAAGTGGCCCGCAATGCCCGCCAGACCAGCCGCACGCTGGACACGCTGGCTGGGGCACCGGGCGCGGACATCACGGCAGGATTCATGCTGGACAGCACGGGCCACCGCGACGCCCGCGGCAAACTTTTGTTCCAGACCCAGCCCCTGGACTACGCCTTGCCCACCAGCCTGCCGCAAGGTAAAGCGGACAACCAGATCCTGGGTGTCGTAGAGGCGTTGCGCAAACAGTTCGCCCCGCGCGAAGTGGTGCTGGTGTCCAAGGACATCAACATGCGCGTCAAAGCGCGCGCACTCGGTCTGGCCACGGACGACTACCAAAACGACAAGACGCTGGAGGACGGCGATCTGCTGTACTCCGGATCGCTCGCCCTGCCCTCTGATTTTTGGGCGACCCACGGCCAAAGAGTGGAGAGTTGGCAGCAAGGTCAACACACCTTTTACAAGGTAGATGGCCCGGTAGTGCCCAGCATGCTGATCAACCAGTTTGTGTACTTCGAGGCCCCGGGGGAACCTAGCTTGTACGCCCGTGTGACCGAAATCCGAGGCACCACGGCGGTCCTCAAGACGCTCAAGGACTTCAACCACCTGAAGAATGCGGTGTGGGGCGTGACAACCCGCAATCGCGAGCAAAACTTTGCGATGAATCTGCTGACCGATCCCGAAGTTGACTTCGTCACCCTTACCGGGACCGCTGGCACTGGCAAAACCTTGATGGCCCTTGCTGCTGGCCTCACCCAGGTGCTGGATGACCGCCGCTATACCGAAATCATCGTCACGCGCGCTACGGTGAGCGTGGGCGAAGACATCGGTTTTTTGCCTGGTACCGAAGAGGAAAAGATGGGCCCCTGGATGGGAGCGCTTGACGACAACCTGGAGGCCCTTGGAAAAACCGATACCGCTGCGGGCGAATGGGGCCGTGCTGCAACCAATGAGCTGATCCGCAGCCGCATCAAGATCAAGAGCATGAACTTCATGCGTGGACGCACCTTCATGAACAAGTACGTCATCATCGACGAAGCGCAAAACCTTACGCCCAAGCAGATGAAGACGCTGATCACCCGTGCCGGCCCTGGCACCAAAATCATTTGCATGGGTAACCTGGCCCAGATCGACACGCCCTACCTGACCGAAGGCTCCTCCGGTTTGACCTTTGCCGTAGACAAGTTCAAGGGTTGGCCCCATGGCGGGCACATCACCCTGGCAAGGGGCGAGCGCTCCAGGCTGGCGGACTTTGCCAGCGAAGTTCTTTAAGGTTCGTATTGCAACAGCATGGGCTTCGCCTATTGGCGAAGCCCTCTGTCTTTGCTAATAGTCGCCACCACCGCCATTGGCGAGGTTTTCAAATTTGGTGATATTGCGCAGGAATGCGAGCTTCACCGTACCCGTTGGGCCATTACGCTGTTTGGCAATAATGACCTCGGCCACACCCGGCTCCTTGCACGCCTCCTTGGTGTAGTACTCATCCCGGTAAATGAACATGATGATGTCGGCATCCTGCTCAATGGCGCCGGACTCGCGCAAGTCGCTCATCATGGGGCGCTTGTCGGGCCGTTGCTCCACACTGCGGTTGAGCTGAGACAGTGCGATCACGGGGCACTTGAGCTCCCGCGCGAGCATTTTCAAACCCCGGGAAATCTCACCCAACTCGGTGGCGCGGTTATCGCTACTCTCCGCGCTATTGCCGCTCATGAGCTGCAGGTAGTCCACCACGATCAAGCCCAGTTGCCCGTACTGGCGCGACAGGCGGCGCGCATTGGCCCGGACCTCGCTGGAGTTCAGACCTGGGCTTTCATCAATGTGCAGAGAGATGGTGCGCAGGCGCTCAATCGCTTCCGTCAGACGCGGCCACTCCTCATCGGTCAACTTGCCCGTCCGCAAATGCCCCTGGTCGATCCGGCCGATAGAACCCACGATACGCACGGCCAACTGCGCAGCGCCCATTTCCATGGAGAACACTGCAACGGGCAAGCCTTCGTTCAAGGCCACATGTTCCGCAATGTTGATGGCCAGCGCCGTTTTCCCCATTGACGGACGGGCGGCCAGCACGATCAGGTCACCCGGCTGCAAGCCAGCGGTCATGCGATCGAAGTCATAAAAGCCCGAACGCACACCGGTCACATCATTTGGGTTGTCCGCCATTTCCTGCACGCGGTCCAGCAGATTGACCACCAGCGTATCCATGGCCTGAAAGCCTTGTTTGTTGCGCTTGCCCTGCTCTCCGATGTTGAAGATCTTCTGCTCGGATTCGTCAACGATTTGTGAGACGGCCCTCCCCTGAGGGTTGAATGCATTGGTAGCGATTTCATCGCTGGCAGTAACCAGTTTGCGCAGGATAGAGCGGTCACGCACGATTTCGGCATAACGGCGGATGTTGCTGGCGCTGGGCACGTACTGGGCGAGCGAGTTCAGGTAAGCAAGCCCCCCCACTTCCTCCGCCTTGCCCTGGCTTTGCAGGTGCTCGAACACCGTAATCACATCGGCTGGCTTGTTGCCGTTGACCAATACCCCGATGGCGGCGTAAATCAGCCGGTGTTCGTAACGATAGAAGTCACTGTCCGCCAAGAGATCGCCAACGCGGTCCCATGCGGTGTTGTCAAGCAACAAGCCGCCCAGAACGCTGGACTCCCCTTCTATGGAATGCGGCGGAACCCGTAGCTGGGCGATTTGGCGGTCCTGGCCATATTCATCAAGGGGGGAAATAACAGCTGACATGAATGTTCCTAGTAACCCGCAATGCTACGTTTTCAAGGGGGTGAAGTCGAGGGCAATCCCTGGGCACAAGCTGTGCAAAACACGGTGCATAACCTGCATAAGCCGGTGAATAACAGTGCCCCGAAAAACAAAAAGCCGCTGGGGATTACCCGGCGGCTTTTTGGAGCGCCCCGCCTGCAAACAAGCGGGAGAGCTGGTGCTGCTTAAGCGGTTTCGCCGTACACAGAAACGGTAATGTCCACCACCACGTCGGTGTGCAGAGCCACGCTCACGGTGCTGTCACCGATGACCTTGATGGGGCCGTTGGGCATGCGCACGTGGGACTTGGCAACCTTGTAACCGCCCTTGGCCAATTCTTCGGCAATGTCGAAGTTGGTCACGGAGCCGAACAAGCGGCCATCTACGCCAGCCTTTTGGGTCAGCTTGATGGTGGTGCCAGCCAGCTTTTCGCCCAGAGCTTGGGACTCAGCCAACTTGGCAGCAGCAGCCTTTTCCAACTCAGCGCGGCGGGCTTCGAATTCAGCCTTGGCCGCTTCGGTAGCGCGGCGTGCACGGCCGGAGGGGATCAGGAAGTTACGGGCATAGCCGTCTTTGACCTTGACGATTTCGCCGAGGTTACCGAGGTTCACGACCTTGTCGAGCAGAATGATTTGCATGGGTCGGTCTCCTTAGATCTTATGCTGGTCGCTGTAGGGCAGCAACGCCAAGAAGCGTGCGCGCTTGATAGCGGTGTTGAGTTGGCGCTGGAAAATGGCGCGGGTGCCGGTCAGGCGTGCGGGAATGATCTTGCCGTTTTCAGCAATGAAGTCACGCAGGGTGTCGATGTCTTTGTAGTCGATCTCTTCAACGCCAGTCACGGTGAAGCGGCAGAAGCGCTTGCGCTTGAACAGCAGCGATTGGGTATTGCGCTTAGGGCGCTTGTCTTTGTTGAAACGTTTTGGTCCGGGCATGATGGACTCCTAAAAATTAATCTTGCAAAAAATCTTGAATGTGAAAAACGACGGACTTTCCTTGTCGTGCATTGGCCAGAAAACCTTGGAATTGCCACTGACTACCAACCGCTTGCTTTGCAAGCCGTTCTGCCAGCGTTCCGAAGGCCACTGCCTTGATTGCCACCTTCACGGTTCTGATTCCACCTGCTTCTTGGACTTGTGACTCGTGTTCGAGTCTGCAGTTCAAAGCGGGGAGTCCGGCTGGCGTGTAGCGCATAGGCTCTACTTCAGCGATACCGGCACGCAGCTCCAATGAATTGGCTTGCACTCCTTGTCAGGAAATAGGCCTGCTCTTCAGAATCAGGCTTGGTATTCGGCTTGTTGGGCCTTGCGTGTTTCTTCACGCTCCACGGTCTTCATCATGGAGGAAGGACCGGTGTCGGCCTTCTTCTTCAGAACCGTCAGGTGGCGCAAAACGGCGTCATTGAACTTGAATGCATGTTCCAGTTCAGACATCACGGCCTGGTCGGCTTCGATGTTGACGCACAGGTAGTGGGCCTTGGCCAGCTTGTTGATCATGTAAACCATCTGACGACGGCCCCAGTCTTCAACACGGTGCACCTTGCCACCGCCAGCGGTGATCATGCCCTTGTAACGCTCCAGCATCGCGGGAACTTGTTCGCTCTGATCCGGATGGATCATGAGGATGATTTCGTAATGACGCATTGATACTCCTTGAGGATGTTCCGGCAAACCCGGATGGAAAAGCCGCCCCCGGCGTCTAAACAGGGTGCAGCAAGGCGAAGCCTATGATTATAGCCCAGCCCGCTGCTTCCAGTCCAACAGACTATTCCGAAGGCTGGGGAGACGAGAAGAAACTCAGCACAACGCAGACGATCAGGCCCGCAAACACGCCGAACACGCCTGCAGAAACGGGTTGGATGCCGAACCACAGTCCCTCACCGCTTAGCTTCAAGGACTGGCGCACGCCTGCTTGATTAATCAGCATGTAGTACAGCGTGACAGCCAACCCGGTCAACATCCCCCCCACGGCCCCCAACCTGCTCGTGCGCTTCCAGAAGATGCCCAAGACCATGGCCGGCACAAACGCCGCGCCAGCCAGTGAAAACGATGCCGCAACCAAATACAAAATACCCGCAGGGCGCTGCGCCGCCACATAGGCAGCAATCAGGGCCACCACCAGCAGTGCGAATTTGGACCACATAACACGTCGCATGGACTGGGCTTTGTTGCTATCGCCCTCGAAGTACACATCGTGTGCAAGTGCATTGCCGATGGTGAGCAAAAGGCCATCTGCTGTAGACAGTGCAGCGGCCAATCCGCCTGCGGCCACCAACACCGACACCACATAGGGCAAGCCGCTGATTTCAGGGGACGCCAACATCACCAGATCGGGGCCGATTTTGAGTTCGGCAAACTGCAGAATACCGTCTCCATTGACGTCCGAAAAACTGAGCAAGGATGTGTCGCGTGACCACTGTGCCATCCATGCGGGAAGCGCATCGAACGGCTGCCCCACGATATGCGCCATGACCTCGTACTTCACCAATACCGCCAAAGCCGGTGCAGAAACGTACAACAAGGCAATGAAAACAAGAGACCAGGCGACCGAGCTCCGCGTTTCAGCCACGGTGGGCGTGGTGTAGTAGCGCGTGAGCAAATGCGGCAGTCCTGCCGTTCCTACCATCAGGCAAAACATGAGCGCCAGAAAATTCAGCCGTGAGCTCTGAAACTCCTCCCGCTGAACCGGTGTACCTCCGGGGTCACCCTCAAAAGGCCGCTGATGGGGCGCTAGCCCCCCAAGGGACTTGGCACGCTCCCGGTAGTCCGCGGCCATCGCCTGCCAACGCTCACGCGCAACAGCTACGTCTCGCGGGAGTGCAGCCAATTCACGGCGAAGCTGATTGGCCGCTTCGTCGTCTGTGCGGGGGCCCATGGCATTGAGCTTGTTGCGTATTTCCTGGCGCTCCACGCGCAAGGCGGGCTCCACGTCTCGCAACTTCAATTCGAGTACATCAGCGCGCCGCGCGTACTCACGTATCACCTGCTGCTCGGAAGGTGAATTGATCAGTGCTTGTTCCAGGGTCGCAATTTTTTCCAGTTGCTGTCCGTACGAAAACGGGGCCAATGGATTTCCGACTTGTTTGTAGGCCAGCCAAGACACCGGAATCAAAAAGGCCAGGATCATCACCCAGTACTGAACGGCCTGGGTCCAGGTCACAGCACGCATTCCGCCCAAAAACGAACAGACCAAGACCCCCCCCAGGCCCAACAAAATACCGATTTCAAAATGAACGCCGGTGATACGGGAGGTGATCAGACCCACACCGTAAATCTGCGCCACCACGTAGGTAAACGACACCACCACGGCTGCGAATGCCGCAATCATCCGTGGCCAACGTCCACCAAAACGCTGGGCAAAGTAATCAGGGACGGTGTAAAGGTTCAAGCTCCGCAAGTACGGTGCCACCAACAACGACACCAGGCAAAAGCCGCCTGTCCAGCCCATCACATAGGCCAGACCACCAGGCTGCCCCCCCACACCGGAGAAGCCTTGCAAATACAAACCGCCCGCCAGACTGATGAATGAAGCCGCACTCATCCAGTCCGCAGCCGTAGCCATACCGTTGTACACCCCTGGGATGCGCCTGCCTGCAACGTAATACTCGCGTGCCTCGGAAGTACGGCCATACACGCCGATAACCGAATACATCACCAAGGTTGCAGAAAGAAAGATGCCTGCGATCCACGCCTTGTGCATGCCCAGCCGCTCGGCCATGGCCAGCGCCAGAAGCAAGGCCAACATGCCAGACACCACCACCACAAACCGCCAGTGGTACTTGCGTGTCTGCTTCAGAAAGGCCGTAGCGTCAAAATCCGGGTCAGGCACATCGTGGCGGTTGCGACTGCGCGCAAAGACCACCACGATGGCTATGAACACCAGCAAAGAGCCCTGGGCCGCGAACCAAAAGGCAACGGGCCAACCGGCGAACACACCCTGCAAATCCCGGGCAAAAAAGACAACCCCAAACGATGCAAGAAACCACGTCAGCAAAAGCCCTGCATGCAGAGGCCATTGCCGACGCGGTCCTGCCATCTGCATCAACCAGCGAGTTGCTGCCAGGTGGCAATGACAGAGTCAGGGTTCAGAGAGATGGACGAAATGCCTTGGTCCTTGAGCCAATGCGCGAAGTCCGGATGGTCGCTGGGCCCCTGGCCGCAAATGCCCACGTACTTGCCTTGGCGCTTGCACGCAGAGATGGCCATTTCAATCAAGGCCTTCACAGCCGGGTCGCGCTCGTCAAAGTCTGCCGCCAGCACTTCCAGGCCGGAGTCTCGATCCAAGCCGAGTGACAGCTGAGTCAGGTCGTTCGAACCAATCGAGAAACCGTCGAAGTACTCCAGGAAGCGGTCTGCCAGGATCGCGTTGCTGGGGATCTCACACATCATGATGAGCTTGAGATCATTCTCACCCCGGCGCAGGCCGTGCTTGCCCATCAGCGCAGTGACCTTTTCAGCTTGGCCCAAGGTCCGCACAAAGGGCACCATCACCTGCACATTGGTCAAGCCCATGTCGTTGCGCACGCGCTTCAAAGCTTCGCATTCCATGGCAAAGGCCTCACCAAACTCGGCACTCACATAACGCGCCGCGCCACGGAAGCCCAACATGGGGTTCTCTTCTTCCGGCTCGTAGCGGCTGCCGCCAATGAGCTTGCGGTATTCGTTGCTCTTGAAGTCCGACAAACGCACGATCACAGGCTTGGGCCAGAAGGCTGCTGCAATGGTGGCCACTCCTTCGGCAACGCGGTCCACATAAAACGCCTTGGGAGAGGCGTGACCACGGGCCACGGACTCCACTGCCTTTTTCAAATCAGCATCCACATTGGGGTAATCCAAGATCGCCTTGGGGTGCACGCCAATGTTGTTGTTAATGATGAACTCCAAACGTGCCAGGCCCACGCCTTGGTTGGGCAACTGGCAGAAGTCAAAGGCCAGCTGGGGGTTGCCCACATTCATCATGATCTTGACCGGAATCTCAGGCATGACACCGCGCTGCACTTCGGACACTTCGGTTTCCAGCAATCCGTCGTACACGAAGCCGGTATCGCCTTCGGCACAGCTCACGGTCACTAGCATGGAATCTTTGAGCTTGTCGGTAGCGTCACCACAACCCACCACGGCAGGAATACCCAATTCGCGCGCAATGATGGCCGCGTGGCAGGTGCGACCGCCCCGGTTGGTCACGATGGCGGATGCCCGCTTCATCACCGGCTCCCAGTTAGGGTCGGTCATGTCGGTTACCAGAATGTCACCGGCTTGGACTTGGTCCATTTCAGAAATGTTGTGCACGATGCGCACCGGGCCGGTACCGATCTTCTGGCCAATGGCGCGGCCTTCCACCAGCACAGCGCCCTTGCCCACAAGCTTGTAACGGTGCTCCACCTTGTCGGCGGCCTGACTCTTTACGGTTTCGGGGCGGGCTTGCAGGATGTAAAGCTGTCCGTCCGTGCCGTCTTTGCCCCACTCGATATCCATGGGGCGGCCGTAGTGTTCTTCAATCACCAGCGCGTATTTGGCGAGTTGCTCCACAT
>Ga0228698_1000046_pt1 | contig 121228 bp, 95 predicted proteins | sample McNCre117_Aug_MG_FD_178015 | JGI IMG/M metagenome (GOLD analysis project Ga0228698, IMG submission 178015) | Freshwater microbial communities from McNutts Creek, Athens, Georgia, United States - 1-17_Aug_MG | ecosystem: Environmental > Aquatic > Freshwater > Creek | place: USA: Georgia... | reverse complement strand
GGGGGCGGTGGGGGCGGCGGTGGGGGCGGTGGGGGCGGCGGTGGGGGCGGTGGGGGCTTCACCACGGGAGCGGGAGCAGGAGCCGCCATCTGAACCGGAGCCGGAGCAGGAGCAGGGGCCGGAACCGGAGCAGCCGCCGCCACAGGGGCGGTGACCGCTGCTGGTGGGCTCGTTTTCGAGGACCGGAAGGCGTTGAACAACTTGCCCAGCAGACCCGCCAGCAGTCCGGCGAAGGGAATGCCGCTGTTCTGAAGCAAGGTTCCGGCCTGGGCGACCACCTGGCCGCCCGCGATATCGACCGCCTGGGACATAAGGGAATCGGCTTCCTGAGCCAATTCGGCATCCTGGGGCGTTCCTTGGGCAAGCTTGCCGCCGCGGGCCGCGACAAAGCGCCCCAGCACCAACAGGGCACCCGCAGCCAGGAACTGCTCAACCACCCAGAAGGGGAAGTTCTTATCGATGGGGCGCTCCGACGATGCGGTGGCAGGGCCACTGCCGGAACTTGCCGCAGCGGTTGGTTTGCTGGCCGCCGGCGCGCTGGATGTAGCGACGGTTTGCGGGCAGGCGTTCTCGCTCTGCTCGTCTTCATCCTCGCCCCGCGCCGGGGTGGAAGGATCGCAGGCGAAGCCCAGTTTGGGCGCCGCCACCATGTTGGACGAAGACGCGGGAGCGGGAGCAGGCGCCACTGCGGGAGCCGCTGTCGCCACCGTGGGCGCATTTGGCGATATCGGCAGGTCCAGCAGGGCATGATAGACCGCCAGGAACAGCATCGCCGCCGCCACCGCCGTCGCGGCGATATATTGCAGGTCGCACAGATGCTGCCAGGCCTTCTTGCCCTTGGGCCAGGCGGGAATACGGCCAAGCAGCAAGGGCGCCACCGCCGCCGCCGAGAACATCATGGGCAGGATCAGGCCATTGGCCAAACCTTGCTTTGACTGCAGGCTGGCGGGCTCAAGCTCCAGGCAGCCCCAGATGGACAGCCCCACCGGCCAGATCAGGGCGATGGGTAGCCAATCGGGGCTGACATTCTGCTGCACATCCATGAAGAAGCCCAGGGGCCGGCCCTTGATCAGAACTCCGGCCATCAGCATCAGCAGCAGGATGCCGAACACACCGGCGATCCAGGTGTGATGGATCGGCACGCTGTAAAGCCAATGCTGCAAGGTCAAGGCTCCGCCATAAAGCCCGACCACATGCACGGACAGCAGCCGCGCCGCCAAAGCGACGTTGGGCGAAGTCGCCGGAACGGTGGGCGCGGAAGGCTGGGCTGGGTTGGCCTGATCTAGGGCCGTCGGGGCGGTGTCGGTCATGGCTTATCGATACCGATATGTTTGACGATAGCGTCGTTGATCCGAGCCAGCCCTTCGGCGGCCTCGACACCGCGGAAGCGGATTTCGATCTCGGCCGAGGCGATCTTTTCGGGCTCGTCCTCATCCAGGCGGACCAGCAGGCTGGGCTTGCCGTCGGGGCCACGCCCCTCTTCCAGCCCCAGCTTCATGCGTACCACCATGCTTTCGACGGCGATGTCATGATGGCGCACCAGCGAGAAGAGCGGGATATCCCGGCGGATCGGGGTGCCGTTGGGACCAGGCACCGGAATTTCCACCATGCGTGGCATCGGCAGGCCGGTCTGCTGGTCGATGGGCATGTAATGGGCCAGCAGCTGCTCTAGCGCCCGCTCGGAGCTGCTGCGCACCTGCTCGGACAGGCTGTCATGGATCGATTGCAGCAGGGCGTCGAGGGTCAAGCCCTCAGCCTCAGTCTCGCCCCCGTCTTCTCTGCCTTTGGCGTCATGCGCCGCGTGATCAGGATCGGACATGCCTTACTCCCTGTTCCTCGCTTACCGGTCTTGGCTGTCAGGTCTAACGTTTGGAAAGATCGACATCCGGGAAGGAATTGACCCGGTTGATCCATCCCCGCAGGAAGACCCGCAGCACCGGATGCTCATGCACCAAGCTGCGGTAGTAACTGATGCGGGCGGCCTTGTATTCCATGTAGACCTGACCGATGTCGTGATAGTTGAGCGATTCCATCACCCGCCGCGACAAGCGGTCTTCGGGATGATGGTTCGAGCCCAAGGCGTTCAGCGTCTTGATGAAGATCTCGGTGGCATGCACCCCGGCATTGACATAGAAGTCGCACAGGATATTGGCCAAGGGCTGAAACAGGACCTCGTCGCCGAAGATCACATCCCAATAGCAGCTCTTATAGATCTTGCCCGCCTGCTCATCGGTCAGGGCCTTCAGGTTGCCAAGGGTGGGCGTCACTTCCAGCAGCTTCGGCGCATATTCGCGGAAGGTGCGCATGGTGATGCCCTTGTTGGTCGCCCCGCCGGGATCGCTGGGATTATCGACCCAACCGCCCTCGTTACGCAGAAGAATGGGCAGGAATTGGGAAAAGTCGGCCATCTTGCTCCCCCGAAGGTAAAGGTCAGGCTGTCGCCAGCCGGAATTCACATCCCACGGCGCTGATGCCCAACACCCGCTGGGTGTCGGCGAAATCACAATCCAGCGTCACCCCAAGGCTGCGCACCAAGCGCGGCACCGGCGTCAGCGGCACCCGCACATCGGCCCAATCGGCGCGGCGCAGGTCCAGGTTCTCGACCCGGGCCAGGGTCAGCTCGCAGTCATGCAGCGACAAAGCCGAAATCCGCGCCCCCGGCTCGGTCCGCAGACGCAGCCAGATCGCCTCGATTCCCAGACTTGCACGACTGTCGAGAACCGGCGCGGGAATGGCGAAATGCATCGGCAGCCGGGTCCAGGAGCGGGCGCGGACCACACGGGCATTGCCCTGCATCTGGTCCATTTCAAGATCATGGGCCGCCAGGATGGTGGCGCTGTTGCCATGCACCCAGCTGATGGGCGACTGAGGACTGCCCAGAGCCGCCAGACCAAGCACGGGAACCGCAGCCTCGGCCCCTATCGCGCCGCCCGTGATGGTCGCACCGGCGACCAGGGCCGCCGTGAAGAATGCCCGGCGTCCCGAATCGACAGGACCGGAATCCGCCGAGATGGCTTGCGCCCTGGTCTTGGTCTCGTCCATGGACACCCCTCCCGTCACTGGCAGGACACGCGCCGCCGCCCCTGGCGAGCCACCATCTTTGAGTGCAGATGATGGCTACCTTCAACTAAAAATCAATTACACATTGATACTGCTATCACAAATTGCATCAAGTGCGTCAAGAGCATTTTTTAAGGGAATGACAGTCTATCCGAACGATCGTTCGTTAGGTGATGCGGCAAAATATACAATTTAAAAGCTTTTACACGTCATCGACTTTTTAAAAACTACGGCGCTAGATTCTTCTTGCAACCTTTCGGCTGCACACATAATAAATTTACCAGCAATCGATACTTGGCGGTGGACATCCATTCTTTTTTCGCGAATCAAGCCCTGATCCTTTGTCTTCCAAAGCAGCTTGTCCGGCATGACGTCCGGCCAGCGCGAAAACCAGACAAACGATCCATCACACCAAAAGGGGGGAGGGATCCATGCTGGATCAGACGCTGACATTCATCCGGGACACCCTGAACCAGCATCTTCAGAACCGGCTGGGGCTTCAGATTCAGCCGGTCGTCCTGGGCAGTCTGGGGGGCGATGACAGCCAGAAGCAGAAGCTTCAGAATCATCTGGTCCTGACCCTGGTGATGCTGGATCAGGAAACCAGCCGCCAATATTACAGCGGACGCGAACCGCCCCAGGGCAGCCTTCGGGGCAATCCGCCGCAATTCTTCAATATCCGCCTGCTGGTCACGGCCAACTTCGACGACTATCTCGAAGGGCTGAAAATCCTGTCCGAAGCGATCCTGTTCTTTCAGGCCAATGCCAGGTTCGACCGGCAGACATATCCGACTCTTCCCACCGGCTTAAGCGGATTGTCCGCCGAGCCGGAATCCGCCTCGGAGCTGCGAGCCTTCGAGATGTGGAGCGCTCTGGGCAGCCATTACATGCCCTCGCTGCTCTACAAGATCCGACAAGTCATCTTCGACGACGGCCAGATTCAGCGGCAGCACAGCCTGACCCAGGTTACCGACGTCCGGGCGGCCCCCGACGGAGGGGCGTAATGGTCTGCCGCCTGTTCCAGCTGGACATCCGTCACGACTGGTATGCCGACAGGCGCCTGCCTAAGCTGCGGCTGGAGCCCGACGGCCCGACGCGGGATCTATTCCGGCGTTATGGCTTGCGGCTGCATGCCGATCACGGACGCTTCACCCTGCTGGGACCGGACGGCGCCAAGCCCGACACCTTCCTGACCGGATTGACCGCGGCGCTGGACGACCGCCCCTTGCGCTTTTTCATGCAGTGCGATCAGGCGCTGCTGGCCAGCATCACTGAACTGCCCGAGGGCTGGATCGGCCTGCCCGGCTTCAGCAATGCCGAGCCCGGCTTGGCCGCCGACCCGCAAGGCGAAATCCTGCTGGCCCCAGCCTCCGCACAAGAATCGCTCCATCCCGGAGAAGTTCGCCTGCATCCCAGCCGCCTGAAGGCCGCCGGCGGTGATGCGGTCTGGGTGATCGCCTTTGCGGCCCGGCAGGTTCCCTGGCTTTACTACATCATCAACCGCAGCCAGACCCGCCTGCAAAATCCCCAGGTGCGCGGCTCCGATGACAGCAGACTGATCGCCGCCCCCGCGCCGGTGACTCTACCAGACGGCAATCAGGCGCTGGTTTTTCACAGCGACGCAGTCGGCCTGTCCACTGGTGCCGGGTCCAAGCCGCGCTACAGCCTTTACGACCGGATCGCGTCGCCCTTGTCCCAAGAGGAGACCGAAGTCTGCCTGCTGGGCGATCTTCCGACTCCGTCCCCCGATTCTCTTCAGTGGAATGAGCAAACAACCCCGCGCCGCATCTGCGCCGCGGCCTATGTCTATCTCTAAGTCCGGCGGCTCGACGTCCTCGACCTTACGGCCCGAAAGCAAGGAAAGCCCTGACCATGACGACTTATTCGACTCCTGGTGTTTATATCAACGAAGTCAATGCCTTCCCCAATTCGGTGGTGCCGATCGCCACCGCGGTTCCGGCCTTCATCGGCTATACGCCGCGGGCGGACTATGAAGGAAAGTCCTATTTCAACAAGCCGGTGAAGATCACCTCGTTCGCCGAGTTCCAGGCCTATTTCATGCTGCCCAGCCCGCCGCCCCCGGCCGACCCGGCGCGGCAGTACCAGCCGCAATATTACCTGGTGGCCCAGCCTGCCGAGCCCAGCGCCGGCCCGCATCTGTCCATCAACGGCACCTTCTATTCGGTGCTGCCGGACCCCAACACCGTCTATTACCTCTATAACAGCGTGCGGCTGTTCTTCCAGAACGGCGGCGGCTCGGCCTGGATCGTCTCGGTGGGCAGCTATGGCGCCGCCAGCGGCAAGCCCCTGGCCACCCCGACCGATCCGCTGGTCAATCCCAATGTCAAGCTGGCTGATCTGCAGGCCGGTCTCGCCCTGCTGAAGATCGAGCTGGAGCCGACCATCTATGTCTGCCCCGAGGCGACCTTGCTGGCCGCGGCCGAGAACGCCACCCTGACCCAGAGCATGCTGCTCCAGGCCCAGGAGCTGCAAACCACCGTCTGCCTGTTCGACATCATCAACGGCAACCAGCCGGACCCGATCCAATATACCCAGGATATCGAGGCCTTCCGCAACAGCACCGGCAGCAACGGCCTGAAATACGGCGTCGCCTATTATCCCTTCATCGGCACCACCGTGGTGCAAAGCGGCGAGATCGATTTCACCAATCTGTTCGGCGGCGACACCAAGCTGCTGGCGCCGCTGCTGGATGACCCCAAGGCCCCCAACCCCACCGCCGCCAAGATCCTGGCCATGATCCAGACCCCGCCGGCCACGCCGCTGACCAACAGCCAGTTGCATGGCGCTTTGCTGAACGCCAGCAAGACCTATGCCCTGATCGTCAAGCAGGTGATGAACGTCGCGAATATGCTGCCGCCCAGCGGCGCCATGGCCGGTGTCTATACCGTCAACGACAATATCAAGGGCGTCTGGAACAGCCCGGCCAACACCAGCATCGTCGGCGCCGCCAGCCTGCCCATCAAGCTGACCGACAGCCAGCAGGCGAACCTGAACATCGACGCGGTGTCGGGCAAATCCATCAACGCCATCCGCTTCTTCAACGGCCAGGGCATCCTGGTCTGGGGCGCGCGCACCCTGGACGGCAACAGCCAGGATTGGCGCTATGTCTCGGTGCGCCGCACCATGACCTTCCTGGAGCAGTCGGTGAAGCTGGCGGCCCGCGCCTATGTCTTCGCGCCCAACAACGGCAACACCTGGGCGGCGGTCAAAAGCATGATCAACAGCTTCCTGACCGACGTCTGGAAGCAGGGCGGCCTGCAGGGCGCCAAGCCCGACGACGCCTTTTCGGTCAGCGTCGGGCTGGGCAGCACCATGACCTCGGAAGACCTGCTGAACGGCTATATGCGCGTCACCGTGAAGGTGGCCGTGGTGCGTCCGGCGGAATTCATCGTCATCTCGTTCGAACAGCAGATGGCCAAGTCCGGCTAAGAACCGGGCTGCTAAGCGCCGAACTGCTAAGCGCCGAACTGCTAAGCGCCGAACTGGGGCACCTTCCCTTTTTTCTTTTTTTCTATGACGAGGTTTTATCATGGCTGGTGAAGCTCAAGACGCCAATTGGCCGATGCCGAAATTCCGCTTCGAGGTCGATTTCGGCACCGAACTGACCGGGATCGCCTTCCAAGAGGTGTCCGGCATGGACGCCGAAGTCCAGATCATCGAATACCGCCACAGCAACAGCCCGCTGTTTTCCACCATCAAGATGCCGGGCATCGCCAAATACAGCAACGTGACCATGAAGCGCGGCGTCTTCGTGAACGACAACACGTTCTGGAACTGGATGAACGAAATCAAGATGAACACGATCAAGCGCCGCACGGTCTTGATCAAGCTGCTGGACGAGAACGGCACCGTGACCATGCAGTGGACCTTGAACAATGCCTGGCCGACCAAGATCAGCAGCACCGATCTGAAGTCGGACGGCAACGAGGTCGCGGTCGACAGCATCGAGATCGCCCATGAACATATCGTCGTGACCAACGGCGGCTAAGGCCATGCCTGATCTTCTCTCGGCGCTGTCGGGCATTGCCTCGACGCTCGATCAGCTTCAGCCCAGCTTCTATTTCGGGGTCAGCATCATGCCTTTGGCGCTTGATGCCGCCTTTCAGGAGATCTCGGGGCTGTCGAAGCAGATGAGCGTCGAGGAGGTCAACAGCGGCGGCGAGAACCGTTTCAGCTATCGCCTTCCCGGCCGCGTCAAATACGAGAATCTGGTCCTGAAACGGGGCGTCGCCTTAAGCGGCGCCCCGCTGTCCCTGTGGTGCGCCAGCCTTCTCGACGCCGACTTTTCCGAGCCCGTCTCGCCCAAGGATGTGCTGGTGACGCTTTATAACGCCAACCACCTGCCGACCATGGCCTGGACCTTCGTCAACGCCTATCCGGTGAAATGGTCCATGAGCGACCTGAAGTCGCAGGAAAACACCCTGCTGATCGAATCCATCGAACTGGCCTACCAGTATCACTTCCTGATCTAGGCCGGAAAGGGACCGCCGCCATGCCCGTTGAAATCCGCGAACTGGTGATCAAGACCGAAATCACCTCGGCCAAGCCCGAGGCGGCCCCGCTTCAAGCGGCCGATCTGCAAAAGCTGAAGAGCCAGATCACCGAGGAATGCCTGCGGGTCATGCGCCAGCAAGCATCCCGCGAGCGCCTTGAACGCTAGGGGGCGGCGGCCATGGCCAATCTGACCATCACCGGCTATAGCAACGAGACCTTCTCGTCCCAGGCGCCCGATCCGTCGGAATATGTGGCCATGCTCAATCCCGACAGCATCGATCGGGGCTATGGCATCAATTACAGCGACGAGAAAAGCGCCGCCTCCAGCGGGGCGCCCAAGTTCAGCAGCGTCCCCAGCGAAACCCTGTCCTTCGAGCTGATCATCGACTGCACCGGCGTCGTCGATTCCAGCCGCACCGACATGAAGACCGAGCTGAGCAATCTCTGCGCCGTGACCTATGACTATAAAAGCGAGACCCACCGCCCCAACTTCGTCACCGTGGTCTGGGGCAGCACCCTGAATTTCAAGGGCGTGCTGACCGGCCTCAGCATCAACCACACCTTCTTCAAGCCCGACGGCACCTCGTTGCGGGCCAAGGTGAAGCTGGACTTCAAGTCCTATGTCGATGCCGACACCTTGGCGAAAGAGCAGAACCAGAAATCGCCCGATGTCACCCATCGGATACTGGTCTGCGAAGGCGACAGCCTGCCGCAGATCGCCCAGCAGATTTACCGCAGCCCCAGCTTCTTCGTCGCCTTGGCCCAGGCCAACGGCTTGAACAAGTTCCGCCGCCTGACGGCGGGCAGCACTCTGTTGACCCCTCCATTGAAATCCGCAGGAGCCCCGCATGTCTGACCCCCATGGCGATCTGGTCACCTATGACATCAAGGTGGATGGTCAGGCACTTCCCAACACCTATCAGGTCATCAGCGCCGAGATCGAGCAGAGCGCCAACCGCATCGGCCGCGCCCGCATCCGGCTGTCCGACGGCGACGAATCCCAGCAGACCTTCGCCATCAGCAGCGCCGCCACCTTCAAGCCCGGCAAGCCGGTGACCATCAGCCTGGGCTATGACAGCACCAATGCCCAGGTGTTCAGCGGCATCGTCACCGGCCAGCGCATCGGCCTGTCCAATGGGGAACGGCCCTTTCTGGATGTGGAATGCCGCGACACCGCCGTCGCCCTGACCATCGGCCGCAAGTCCAAGGCCTTCAGCAAATCCAAGGACAGCGACGCCATCACCCAGCTGATCTCGGCCGCCGGTCTGACCACCAAGGTCACCGCCACCAGCGCCACCTTGGACAGCCTGATCCAATATGACAGCACCGACTGGGACTTCATCGTCAGCCGCGCCGAGATCAACGGCATGCTGGTCCTGACCCTGAACGGCACGGTGACGGTGTTCGATCCGCTGGATCAGGCGGCCGCCTCGGCGACCCTGACCTATGGCGCGGACCTGTTCGGCTTCGACGGCGCCCTGGATGCGGTCGGCCAGTTGAGCAGCGTGTCGGCCATCGGCTGGGACCCGGCCAGTCTGGCCACCCTGTCGGCCAGCGCCAATGCCAGCTTCGCCGGTCCGGGCAACCTATCCTCGAAGGATCTGGCCACCGCCCTGTCCCAGGCCGAGGTGACCCTGCGGACCGCCGCGCCCGAAACCAATGACGGCTTGACCGGCTGGGCCAAGGCTTTGTTGGCGAAAAGCGCTCTGGCCAAGATCGTCGCCACCGCCAGCATCCAGGGACGCTCGGACCTGACGCCCGGCAAAACCGTCACCCTGGCCGGATTGGGGGACCGCTTCAACGGCACCCATCTGATCACCGGCGTCCGCCACCAGCTGCGCGAAGGCAATTGGACCCTGGATCTGGACCTGGGGATGGAGCGCCACTGGTTCGTCGAAAGCCATGAGGTCAGCTCGCCTCCGGCGGCGGGGCTGCTGCCGGGGATCAAGGGACTGTTCTCCGGCACCGTGCTCAAGATCGACTCCGACCCCAACAACGGCTTTCGCATCCAGGTCGAGATCGCCTTCTTCAACGATCAGGGAACCGGCGTCTGGGCCCGCATGGCGCATTTCTACGCCACCGACGGCAAGGGCGCCTTCTTCCTGCCCGAGATCGGCGACGAGGTTCTGTTGGGCTTCGTCAATGAAGACCCGCGCTTTCCGGTCATCCTGGGCAGCCTCTACAGCAAGAACCGCAAGCCCGACGCCAGCCTGACCCCCGACGCCGACAACAGCAACAAAGCCCTGTTCACCAAGGCCGGGCTCAATCTTGTGTTCAACGACAAGGACAAGATCATCACCCTGGCCACCCCTGGCGGCAACAAGCTGGTGCTGGACGACAAGAACGGCCAGATCCAGCTGGTCGACCAGAACGGCAACAGCCTGCAAATGGATAAGGACGGCGTCACCCTCAAAAGCGCCAAGGACGCCACCGTCCAAGCGGCACAGTCCCTGAACCTCAAGGGCGACAAGGGAGTGGCCGCCGTAAGCAGCGGCGGCGACCTGACCGGCAAGGGCATGAACGTCACCCTGACCGCCCAGACGGGCTTCACCGCCAAGGGCAGCGCCAGCGCCGAAGTCCAAGGCGGCTCCATGCTGACCCTCAAGGGCGGCATGGTCATGATCAATTAAGGAGGCGAAGCCCATGCCCCCCGCCGCCCGCCTGACCGACTTCCACAGCTGCCCGATGATGACGCCGGCGGTTCCGCCGATTCCTCATGTGGGCGGCCCGGTGCTCGGGCCGGGAGCGCCGACGGTCTTGATCGGCGGAATGCCGGCGGCGCTGGTCGGCGATTCTCTGGTCTGCGTCGGCCCGCCCGACAGCATCGTCAAAGGCTCGGCCACCGTCAGTATCTGCGGCAAGCCGGCGGCCCGCATGGGCGACAGCACCGCCCATGGCGGCACCATCCTGATAGGCTGCCCCACCGTGATGATCGGAGGCTGAGATGGATCAGGACGCTCCGTTCCTCGGCAATGGCTGGAGCTTTCCGCCCCTGTTCGACTCGGCCAATACCGGGCTCAGGATGGTGGCGGGGCGGGCCAACATCGCCCAGTCCATCGACATCTTGCTGACCACCATGCGGGGCAGCCGCGCCCTGATGCCCGAGTTCGGCAACAATCTGGAACGGTTCGTCTTCCGCACCGCCAACGCCCAGACCCTTGAGGAATTGGCGGAAAGCGCCCGCCTGACCCTGCTGCATGGCGAACCGCGCATCGTGGTCGAGGCCGTCCGCCCGACCAAGAGCGCCGACGGCAGCATGCTGGAGCTGACCATTGTCTATCGGGTGGCCCAGACCAACACCCGCCACAACCATGTCTATCCCTTCGCCAGCCTGGAGGGGAACAACCTTGCCCCACCGGCGCGTCCGACCGCCTCTTAAGGCTGAACGATGAACGCCGCGCCTCTCTTGTCCGCTCTGAACCCGGCCTCGGCGCCGATCGACGGCAAGAGTACGCGCGACCGTCTGGCCTTCGTGGCCCAGCTGTCCCGGCTGGTCCGCTTTTACACCCTGGACAATCGGGTCGAGGGCGACTGGCAGCGGTTCTTGCTGAAAGACCCCGCCATCCTGCTGGCGACCATCGCCGCCACCGACTATCACGGGCTGCACGCGCAATATAAGGCGCTGGTTCAGGCCCATGGCGCGCAGCCGTCCGACAAGGAGCAATCCATGACGGCGCCGCTGCTGGGCTTGCTGCGGCATATGTGCGCGACGCTGGACCACTGGCTGCACTGGATGGAGCTGCAGGACGAAGACTTCTTTCTGCGCCGCTTCCTTGAGCGGGCGGTGCGCGAGCAACTGGCACCCCGTCTGCCGCATCTTCGCGCCCTGCATCAGACACGGGTGCATGAGTTTCGGGCGCATGAGACTCAGGCCGACGCCGCCGAGCTGTCCTGGTACGCCAGCCTTAGCCCCATCTGGCACCAGACCGCGCCGCCGCCCCCCTGGCGGCAGGCAGAGTCACAGGGTACCGCCTCGGCCATGGCCGACGAGCTTCAGCAGCGTTATCTCGACACCCTGCGGGTGATGGTCCAGACGGTCGAGGCCGCCATCGGCCATTATGATCAGATCGCCGCCGAGCCCACCCGCCATCCCGACACCGCCCTGATGCGGGTGTTCGTGCAGCTGATGCGCCATCAGCAGGACAAGATCAATCAGATCGGCCATCGCCATCTGGACTTCTATTACCGCGAGCTGTTGCAGGTGGAGCCCCGCCCCGCCGTGCCCGATCAGGTGGTGGTGATGCTGTCGCCGGTGGCCGGACAGGATTGCGTGATCCTGCCGCCGGGCACCGCCTTCGCCGCCGGCAAGGATGCCCAGGGCAAGGTGCTGACCTATGCCAATCCGCAATCGGCGGCGATCAATTCCGCCAGCATCGCCGCCGCCTTTCGCCTGAAGTCGGAAAGCGGCGAGGCCGCCACCCCAGGCTTCCGCCCCGGTCTCCATGCCGATGCCCTGGCCGACCTTGAGCAGCCGCAGCTGGACCCCGCCGGTCATATGCTGGATCAGGCGGTCTTCGGCGCTCCCCTGGCGCGGCCGCTGGGGCTGGGCTTCGCCCTGGCCTCGCCGATGCTGCTGTTGGAAAGCGGCAGCCGCAGCCTTTGCATCACCATCGAGATGTCGCCCGAAACCCCGCTCCCGCCCCTGCCCGAGGATTGGGCCTCGGGCTGGCGCTGCTGGCTGACCTCGGCCAAGGGCTGGTTCGAGGCGGGCATGTATCTGCTGCCGCCCCAATGGGAGCCGGGCGACGGCGATAAGCCCAGCCATCTGACCCTGGAGCTGATGCTGCCCTCGGACGCGCCGCCGGTGGTGGCGGCGGACAAGCCTCAAGATGGCCGCGACTGCCCCTGGCCGCAGATCAAGTTCGCCCTGCCGCCCTCGGCCACTGCTTGTCCCTGGCCACGGGTTCTCGCCCTGGGCATCGAGGCGCGGGTGCGCGATCTGACCGGCCTGCAATTATGGAGCGACCTCGCCCCTTTAAGCGGCAATGCCATGATGCCGCTGGGGCCGGTGCCGCCGCTGGGCGGCCAGTTCCATATCGGCAGCCGCGAGATGTTCGCCAAGCCGCTGACCCGGCTGACCCTGTCTTTGAACTGGAGCAACCTGCCAGCCAGCATTGCCGATTGGTACAAGGACTACACGCTCTGGCAGGCCGAGACCGGCAGCAGCCTACCCGCCTATAGCGATACGATCCATGGCGGCGACTGGCAGCACCGCCAACCCGACGGCTGGCAGCCGGTCAGCGTCGGCGTGCCCATCGGCTGCCAGCCCAAGGCGCTGTTCCAGAGCGACGGCAAGAGCAGTTTCACCTTCCGCTTCGAGGCCAAAGCCGCCCCGCCCGCTCCGGCACTGGCTCAGGCGCCGCTGCCGCCGCCCGCCGAGGCCAGCGCCGGCTATCTGCGCTTCACCCTGGACTCGCCGCCTCAGGCCTTCGGCCATCAGCAATATGCCCAGCTGCTGGTCTGGAGCTGCCAGCAGCAAGCCGCCGCCCTGATACAGCCCAGCACGCCGCCAACAACGCCTTTGTCCACGCCCAACCCGCCGCTGACGCCGCTGCTGTCGGCGGTGACGGCGGATTATAGCGCCGCCTGCCGCCTGATCCCCGGCGCCGATGCCGGCGCCCCCAATCCCGCCTGCCCGGTCCAGTGGCTGCATTACGGCCCCTGGGAGAACTGGCTGGTGTGGGAAAGCGGACAGCGGGTCGATCAGCGTCACCCGCTGGCTCCCGGCCTTCCCCATACAGGTCTGGGACTGATCCCGCGCCTGCCCGCCGAGGGAAGCCTGCTGCTGGCTCTGTCGTCGCTGCCGGCGCCTTGCGGTCTCAGGCTCTATGCCGAAGTGACCGAGGATGGCGGCGGACGCGGCTTCGAGGCCTGGCTTTACGGCGACAAGGGCTGGCAGGCGGTGGATGTCTGGCAGGATGAAACCCTCGGTCTGTCGGGTGCGGGGATTTTCGAGCTGTCCCTGCCCGAAACGCCCGCCCCTCTGCCGCTGCGGCCCGATCTGGACAATCACGCTTGGCTGGCCCTGACCCCCAAGGATGGCTGGCGCGAACTAAAGCTTTCCCTGCTGGCCTCGCAGGCGGTGCGGCTGGAGCGTCAGGACCTGCCCGCCGACAGCCCCGAGGTGCCTCCCCTAGCCGCCGGCAGCATCAAGAAAGCGCCCTTGCCGCAATTGGCCAAGCTGCGCCAGCCCCTGGCCTCGGCGGGCGGGCGCGGCGCCGAGGGAGTGCAGGGCTATGACGGTCCGGGAAATTACTATCAGCGGGTCAGCCGCCGCCTGCTGCATAAGGGCCGCATCCTGACCGAGCGCGACATCATGCTGCTGGCCCAGGAGGCCCGGCCCGATCTCTATCGCACCGCCTTCCTGCCGGTTCCCGCCGACCATCGGGGCGAGGTCTGGCTGGGAGTGGTGCCGCAAAAGCCGGACAGCGCCGCCCCCGGAGCCTTCCGCCCGCGCCTGTCTCCCGGCGAGCTGGAGGCCTTGGCCGAGGAGCTGCAAGCCCTGGGCGGCGATGGCTTGCGGCTCTCGGTCCACAATATGGCCATGTGCGAGCTGACCTTGTCGGCGCAATTGATCCTCAGCGACGAGGCCCAGGCCGCTTGGCCGCTGCTGCGCAATGACTGGAATCTGGCCCTGCGGCTGTTCCTCTCGCCCTGGATCGCCAGCGACCTGCCGCATTATGACCCCGGCCACGGCCTGACTCGCGCCGCCCTGCTGCGGCGGCTGGCGGCCTTTCCCGGCGTCTTGTCAGTGGGAGAGCTGACGGTGCGGCGAAGCCGGACCGACGGCCCGCCGATCCTCTGCCCCGAAGATCACCTGCTGCCCCCCGCCGGGGCCATCTGGGTCTCGGCGGCAGAGCATGATCTGATCTTGGTGGAGGATTGACGATGAGCGATTTCGTCATCTTCAACCAGCTGCCCGAGATCGCCCTCGACCCGTTGGGGATGAAGCAGGAAGGCATCGCCAGACTGCAAGAGCTGGTGGGCCATGTCTGGAGCAATTACAACGAAGCCGATCCCGGCGTCATGCTGCTGGAACATCTGTGCTGGGCCCTGTCCGAGATCGCCTATTGCGCCGATTTCCCCATCGCCGATCTGCTGACCGGCCCCGATGGCGGGCTGGCGGTGCCCGGACAGTTTCCGCCCCAGGCCGAGATTCTGTCCCATCAGCCGGTCACCGGCGACGATCACGGCAAGCTGCTGCTGGATCGCCTGCCCGGCCTGCGGGCGGTGACGCTGACGCCCGAACGAGACCAGCAGAACCGCCCCACCGGACGGCTGCGCTGCCTGCTGGCGGCAAGGCCCGAGCTGCCGCGGGCGGAAGGGGAGCAACTCCGCCGTCAGGTCCGGCGCATTCTGTCGCGCTGGCGGCTGCCCGGCCAAGACATCCTGGCCCCGGTCTGGCTGAAAGAGCGGCCTTTGTCGCTGTCGGCGCGGCTGCTGCTGGCGGTTCCCCATCATGTTTCGCCGGTGGCCGAGACCTGCCGCCTGACGCTGGACCAGTTCGCCGTCCCGTCGCCCCGGCAGGCCGGCTATCGCGGCTGGCGGGACCAGGGGCTGGACGGCGCCGCCATCATCGACGGTCCCTTGCTGGAAAACGGCTGGATGCCCGGGCCGCTGCCCCGCCTGCCCGACAGCCTGCATCTCAGCGCCATCGCCGCCCTGCTGCACGAGGTCAAGGGCGTCGAGGCGGTGCTGCAATTGCAGATCAGCGAACAGGGCCGCCCCCTGAACAAGCTGACCCTGGCCGAGGACGAGATCATCGCCTGGGATCTGGACCTGGAATTCTGCCACGAGGACCGCTGCCTGATGCGGCTGCAAGGCCCCTCGGCGGCGGCCGGGCTCGAAGCCATGCAGGCCGCCCACGCCGCCAGCGGCATCGGCTCGGGGATCGACCGGCAGGCGCCCTTGCCCCAGGGGCGGTTTCGTGATCTCGCAGGCTATATTCCGGTGCAGACCACCTTGCCGCCCAATTGGGGCATGGGCGAGGGGCAGGTCGACCTGACCAACCAGCAACAGGCCCATCTCCGCCAGCTGCGCGGCTATCTGCTGCCCTTCGAGCAATTGCTGGCCAATCAGTTCGCGCAATTGGCCCATCTGGGCCAGCTGTTCTCGCCCGCCAGCCCGCCGCCCGCCCTGACCGGAGAGCGCCAGGAAGATGTGCCCTGGCGGCCCTTGGCCCAAACCAGCTTCAGCCAACCGCTCTATCAGCTGCCCGAAATCGAGGATCTGCTGACGGGGCAGAACCAATTCGATGTCTGGCTGGGCGAGCCGCGCCCCCAGGAAGCCTGGCGCGACGCCCGCAACTTCACCCATCATCCCTATCGCCGCGCCTTGGCGACCTTGACCGAGAGCGAGCATGACGCCCTGGCCAGCCGCCTGACCCATCTGCGGCATCTGCTGGCCCGCCATGGCGAGGAGTCCAGCGATTACGACGCCATGATCCTGGCCTGCCAATGGTACGGCAGCCGCGACCGCACCTTGGTGATCGTCTTCAGCCTGTGGCTGCAAAACCTGACCTTCCTGTCCCAGGCCCGCTGCTGCGCTGCCCGCTATCCGGCCCCGCCGCTGCGTCTGCCGGGGGATGCAACAATGGTCGAGACCGCACCGGCCCTGCTGGCCCGGCTGGCGCCCCGTCCCGGCATTCCCGAAAGCCGGCCCGGCGCGCCCTGGTGGCAAAGGCTGCTGGCCTGGCCCGACCATAACGGCCAACCCGACATGCCCCGCCTGGAGGATTTGGCCCGGCTGGAGGAAGACGCCCTGGACGGCATCGGCAGCTTCGAGCTGAAGGCCGGACTGCTGCTGGACCTGCCGACCCGCCTGACCGCCCTGGCGGCGCAGTTGCTGCGCTGCCTTTACAGCCCCGGCATCCGCGACTGGCTGCGGCAGGACTGCAAGCCCGGCGCCCGCTTCCATCTGCCCGCCCGCTTCCATCTGCCCGACTGCGAGCTGTTCCTGGAAGCCGCGCCCCATGCCCTGCTGCTCTGCGAAGGCCGTAGCCTGACGGGCCCGGACTCTCTCGGCACGCTGCTGGAAATCGCCTGGCCGACCCCTGGCGCCCGCGACGGCTGGCCCGCCCATTGGCGCATCGGCGATCAGCCCTCCGAGCCGGGCCTCGACGGCTACCACCCGCCCATGGGCAGCGCCGACGAAGAGCTGTTCATGACCTGCCACGCCCATGTCTGGCAGCTGCTGTGGCTGGCGACCCAGCGCAAGGGCTTTCTGCTGGTGGAGCCGGTCTTGCTGACGCCCGCCGATGCGCTTCCCGATATGACCCAGCGGCTGTCGGCCCGGCTGTTCTGGCCCGACTGGGTGCCCTTGCTGAAGGAACGGCTGGGAGGCTTCCTGGAAACCCTGCGCCAGCGCCATTGGCCCGCCCATGTGGCGCTGGAGGCCGAAGGCATCGGCTTCGCCCACATGGCGGCGCTGATCCCCGCCTTCACCGCTTGGCACAATGCCCAGCAGGACGAGGATCACCCGCCCCTCCGCGAGGCAGACCGGCTGGCGTCCCTCTTGTCGGATGGGAGGAGCTGATGGACAAGCAACATTCCATCTTCAGTCTGCGCTGGGAAAATCAGGCCGCCGGTTCCGAAGAGCAGCGCCGTCAGGCCGACTGGCTGTCGGACTTCTCGCGGCGGGGGCTGACCCGCGTTCTGGAAGACTGCTTCGACGCCTGCTGCCCGCCTGCCGCGACTTGGCGGGCCGAACGGCTGGAGGTGGATCTGGGCAGCTTCACCGAGGCGGAATTCCCCACCGAGCTCCCCCGGCGGCTCGTCCATGCCTTGCGCGACGCCTTGTTGCGGCAGTTCGCCTCTTCCTCCCCGCCGTCCCAAGCACCGGAAGAGAGCAACGAAGAGGCCGACGAAGACGATGAGTCCGATGCTTCCCCGGCTCAATCCCCAACCCCCGGCGATCTGGAATTGCTGGCGCATCTGCTGCGACATGGCAGCCAGCCTTGGTGGCTGTCCAGCTTCCCGTCGCTGGCCCAGGTGTGGGAGCGGTTGTTGGAAACCTTGCCGCAAGCCCTGGCCGAACTGCTGATCCAACTGGGCGGCGACGAGGCGGTGCGCGAACGGCTCGTGCGGCAGTTGGGCCGACGGCGCATGCCATCGCTGGTGCGGCTGCTGCAACCGCTGCATGCCGACAGCCTGATCGAGTGGGTGCAAGAGCTGACCGCCCGCCATGTGGAAGAACGCTTGGCCCAGGACGATGCCGGCAGCTTCGAGGATTCGGCCTGGCTGGCCTTGCTCACCTGCCTGCTGGTGGATCGGGGCAGCCAGTTCAACAGCATCGAATTCGCCGGAGCGCATCTGCGGCGGCTGGCCAATCGCTACAACCTGCCCTTCGAGGCGGTGCTGACCCGTCTGCGCGACATCAGCGAGGCCAAGGCCGTTCGCCTGCCTCAGCGGTTTCTCGGGCTGGTGCGGGCGGTGTGCGAACGCCATCTTCCCCGCCCCACCGTCCCGCCGCCGGCGACGCCCGGCCTTGATCTCTGGAGCCGCTGGCCCGAAATGCTGGCGAGGGGCGAACGCCGTCTGTCGCCGCAAGAGGGTGGGCAGAGCCTGCAGCATCTATTTCTGCAACTGGCCGATCAAGACGCCCGCCGCACCGCCGGTCTTCTGGTGGCCGCCGGCAGTCCCGCCGCGCCGCATCTGGTGGCGCTGTTCTCCGAGCCCGCCTTGCGCCGGGTGGTGACGCTGCTGCAACCCGAGGAAGCCGCCTTCATCCTGACCCATGTGGCGGAAAGCCGTCGTCTGGCCGAGCATCGCAGCTGGCCTCGACGGGCGGTCTGGCTGGTGGTGCTGGCCTTCCTGCTGTCCGAGGGAGCCTCCCGCTTCGAGCGGCGGCAATTGGTCGAGCGCACCCTGCGCCAGCTGTGCCAGCGCCATAATCTCGGCTTCGTCCGGGCCTTGGACCATCTGATCGAGGGCGCCCGCCAGGCCGCGCCCGACCCCAGGCTTTATGCCCTGCTGCGCATCCTGCTGTCCCTGCGGCAAGCCGAGGCCGGACCATTGCCCCAACCCGCCGCCAAGCCCGATCAGCCGGCAAGCGAACGCCAGGACAAGCGGCGCATCCTCGATCCCCAGGCAATCCCGCCCGCCGAGATTCCCGCCGCCCTGCTCTGGCGGGCCTTGCGCTGGCGGCTGCGGGGCGGACGCCGGGCTCCCGGCATGCCCGCCGCCCTGGCCGCCCTGCCGCTCGAAATCTATTGGCAACGGCTTCCCGCCGCCGCGCTCCGGCGCTGGCTGCTGCGTCAGCCCGACCGCGAACGGCTGTTGCCGCAACTGGCGGCGCTGCCCGAGCCCCGCCGCTGGCTGCTGCGGCTGACACCCCGATCCTTGCGCCATCTGCCCCAGGGGCTGGAGCAGGCTCTGTCCTGGCTGCCGCCGTCGCTGGACCGCGCCCGGCTGCGGCTCTTGCTGCAAGCCGGACTCTGGCGCTTGCTGCTGGCCCCCCGAGCCGCCTCGGTCACCGCCCCCGAACTGCTGGCGCATCTGCTGCTGGACTGCGCCGCCTCCCTGGGAATCGCCGTCGCCGATTGCGCCCAAAGCCTGGAAACCCAAGCCACCGATCCCGATTGGCGGGCGGCGGGACGACGGCTGGCGGCCTGGGCGGCCGGAGCCCCCGTTACCCTGGCGCCGCTTCCCGGCAATCGCCCCACCCGCAACCGCCCCGGCCCCCACCCACAACCGGATGCCTGGGGAAGCTGGCTGCGTCAGCCCGACCATCAGCAGGCCTTGCTGCGACTGCTGTGCCAAAGCGCGGCTCCCTCGCTGCATCTGCGCCACGGCGTCGGCAGATGGCCCGGACGCCCCAGCGAAGCCGCCCCCCGCCATGAGGCCGAGGCCCGGCTATCCGCCGCCCTGATCCAGCTGGCTTGGAAAGACCCCGACGGATTGCGCCGCCTTTTGCGGCAGCCCTGGCGGCGGGCCAGCCTACGCCCCCGGCTGGAAGCCAGGCTGCGCCCCCGGCTGGAAGCCAGACTGCGCAAGGCCTTGTCCCTGCCGCAACTGATCGAACTGCTGGGCCGCAGCGCCGCAGCGCCGCCCGATCTGACCAAACTGGCCGCCGCCTGGCAAAGCTGGCAGGAACGGCTCGCCCTGCCCCATACCCAACAGCGCCGCGACTGGCTGTGGCGGCAGCTCTGGCAGGCCTGGCTGAGCGAGGACTGGCGGCGGCTGGAACCCCGACGGCTGCTGGCCGCGTTCCGTCAGGACATCCTGCCGATCTCGGGCCTGAGCGCCGACGCCCTGGCCCGCCGGCTGATCGAACAGACCCTGGCCTCGCCCCTGACGGAAGCCCAGAAGGCCGAACTGCTGCCCCATCCGGCTCCCATTCCTGCTCCAATCCCTGCTCCCACCAAGCAGCCTCAAGCTTCCAAACCCACCCACCCCCACCCTGCCTCCACCGAAAGGCTGCATCTGATGATCCGCAATGCCGGACTGGTGCTGGTCAACAGCTATGCCCCCTTGCTGTTTTCACGGCTGGGGCTGCTGCGCGATCAGCAGTTCACCGACACCGCCGCCGCCGAGAAAGCCGCCCTGTGCCTGCAGTTCCTGGCCTGCGGACAAAGCACGGCGGTCGAGGCGGACCTACCCTTGAACAAGCTTCTCTGCGGATTGGAGCAAGCCCATCCGATGCCGCTTCAGGTCACCCTCGGCCATGACGAGGCGGACCTGATGGAAGGCCTGCTGCGCTCGATCTGCGGCCAATGGCCCGAAGGCGGCAGCGGCAGCATCGACGGCTTTCGCGGCAACTGGCTGCTGCGCAACGGCATCCTGTCCCAGGAAGGAGACCACCTGGACCTCAAGGTCGAGCGGAAGCCTTGGGATGTCCTTTTGACACGTTTTCCGTTTTCTTATTCGGTAGTAAAACTACCTTGGATGGCAAAGCCTCTGTATGTCCACTGGTAAGCAGCGGGCTGCGGATCAGCCGAGAAGGGGATCGAGATGAACAGTTATGAAGAAAATCTGCGGGCCAGCGTCGCCAAGACTCTGTCCGATCTGACCGCCCGCGATGCCGATCTGGCAGCCGGCTATCTGAAGGCCCAGGACGCCCTTTACCACGCCAAGGGCAATGTGCTGGCCGCCGACGACCAGCTGGAGCTGCGCCACCGGCAGCGGGATATGCGAGCCAAGGCCGATCAGGCGGCTCAGCGGGCGCTGGATCAGGCGGCCAGCCTGCAAGACTGCCTGACCGGGGCCAAGCAGGGCTGCGACAACGCCATCAGCAACGCCGTCACCACCGCCGCCAATCTTCAGGCCAGCGCCGATGCCGTCACCCAGCTGTCCTCGTCGGTCGGCGGCGCGCTGAATCTGGTCAGCGCCTCGCTCTACGACACCGAGCTTTATCACCAGCTCTTGCGGGTCAACGAGCATCTGAGCCTGATCGCCAATCAGGCGCGGCATCTGGCGCTGCTGGGCACCGAGGTCTCGACCAAGTCGGCGGAAAGCATCGCCGTCAGCCTGTCGGACCAGGGCAAGGGACTGCTGGGCCAGATCGACGCCCTGCACGGCAAGACCCTAGCCGACCTGTCCGCCAGCGAAAACGACATCCAAGACAGCCAAAAGGCTCTGCAGGAGGCCCATGCCCAAGAGCTGGCCGCCGAAAGCAGCCTGCGCAGCAGCGGCCTGCGTCACAAGGCCATGGACGGCGCCTTGGCCGATGCCATGCGCTGGGCCAATCTGAGCCTGTCGGCAACGGTGCTGTCGGCGCATCAGATCAGCCTCAGCTTCAGCCCGGTCAAGCTGCCCCTGTGGCGGAACAAATCCGCCCAGACCGGTCAGACCATTCCTACCGATGCCGCCACCTATCTGCTGATCCTGCCTCAGGACCGGGTCGATCAGTTCAGCAGCGACTACGCCCATGACCTGTTCGGCAAATGGAACGGCAAGAGCGGCATCTTCACGCCGGTATCGCCCGGCGAATCGGTGATCACCCTGCATCTGGACGCCTTTGGCGCGCAGGTGCAGCCGGGTGTCGCCTATAGCGCCCTGCTCTATATCGAGCCCAATGCCGCCTATAAGCGCCATGTCGGCAATTACGCCGATCATCTGAGCATCGCCACGCCGCCCTTCACGCCGCAATCGCCGCTGCCGGGGCCGCTGTTCGCAGGAGCCTCCGCAGAGAGCAAGCAGCTTCTGCTGGCCTGGCCCGCCGATCAGCATCCCCACGGCCTGCAAGCCCTGGAAGCCGCCAAGGAACGGCTGGCGCCGCATCTGGCTTGGCTGCTGAAAGACGGTGCCCAGCTTCCCGCCGCCATCGCCAGCGCCCTCGACACGGTGGTGCCGCCCTTCGCCGCCAGCCTCGACACGCTGGCCGAGGCCGTCAAGAACCGGGACGCCGCCGCCAGCCAAGAGGCCAACAGCGCCGCCCAAGACCTGCTGGCCCAGACCACCGATTGGCAGGATTGGCATCACCAGCATGACCACGGCGCCGAGGTCGAGCTGAACGCCCTGATCCATCTGCTGTATGACATCGGCGGGTTGCTGGCCCGGGCCAGCGCCGCCCTGACCCAGGACAGCCTGTCCCTGCGCTGCATTCTGCTGGATCAAGCCGCCGATGCGGCCCTGGCACCCCACGCGCCGTCGGTCTTCAACCTGTCCATCGCCCAGCAGGTGGCGCCCGCCAACACCATTCTGGCCAAAGTGCTGGAGGAAGCTCCGGACGGAGCCCAGCCGCCCGCCGCCCTTAAAGGCAAGGGCTGCCGCTGGTATGCCGTCGAGATCGCCGACGACGACAATGACAGCTATGGCAACCAGCTGCTGCCGGGCCATCGCTACACTCCCTACATCCTGGCGAGCATGGGGGATGCCAACAGCGGCGAATGGGCCGACAGCCTGACCGCCATCGACCATGTCTGGCAGCTTGCCTAACCCCGCCGCCCGGAGAGAAAGACCATGAAAGACCTCATGATCCCCAATATCGCCCAGCTCAAGCAGGCGGAAATCAGCGCCCTGACCTCCGCCGTCGGGCAATTGCAGCACGATGTCCAATCCCGCGAGGCGGTCATCACCGCGCTGCAAGCCCGCAGCGACCATTTCGGCGAACGGCTGAAGCTGGCCGACGCCTTGCGGACCAACGCCCAGGCCGTTCTGGCCGAAGCCCAGACCGCCGAGAACGCCGCCCAGGCCATGAAGACCGCCTGCGCCACCGCCGCCGGGCAGGCCGAAACCGTCGAGAAGATGCTGACCAACATCGCCGAAAAGAAGATCGAGCTGGTCCGCCAGGTGGTCTATATCGCCGCCATGCTGGAAAAGACCGGGCAGATGGCCAATAAGCTGAAGGCCGCGAATCCCCAGGTTCCCGACAGCGTCATCGATATGCTCAATCAGGCCAACAGCGACTGCGCCAATGTGGTGGCCCTGGCTCTGACGGCGCAGAACAGCTGCATCCTGGCCGAGGCCGACATGGTCCCCACCCGCAAAAGCCTGAGCCTGGCGCAGCAATTGTCCCAGGATCTGGTGGGGCTGATGACCGATGAGGGCGGCGTCCTGGCGGCGTTGGAGGCCATCGACAAGGCCGACAGCCTGTCCTACGACTCGGCCCGCACCGCCAACAGCAATGCCGGCAGCCAGCTGAACCACGCCACCGCGCAGCTGTCGGCGGGCAAGGCGCGGCTGGCCTCGCTGACCGCCGGTCTGGCCGCCGCTTCGGCCCCCGCAGCAAAAAAGGCGTAAGAACAGGGCGCCCTCCGATCGGTTGGAGGGCGCTCTTTCCGCTGGATCAGATCACTTGACCGAGAAGTAAAGCACGTCGTTGCGCCAGGACATCACCGGCGTGGTCCAGCCGCGTTCGCTGCTGGGCTTCATCGGCTTGCCGAAATAATAGCCCTGGCCGTAACGGACGTTATAAAGCCGCAGCAGATTGGCGGTTTCCTGGTTCTCGATATGCTCGGCGATGGTCGCCACCTTCAGCTCGCGGCAAAGCTGCGAGATCGCCCGCAGGAAGGGCAGGCTGGCCCCGGTCGCCACCGCTTCGGTGACATAGCTGCCGTCGATCTTCACATGGTCCACCTGCAAGGACCGCAGATAGTGGAAGGCCGCCGAACCGGCGCCGAAGTCATCCAGCCCCACCAGGAACCCGCGCGAACGGATTTCCTGAATGACCGCATTGGCCACCTGAAGATCCTTGATCTCGGCGGACTCGGTCACTTCGAACATCAGGCGGCCGCGCAGATCGACGGCGGAATGCAGGGTCTTCAGCAGCTTGGCGGCGGTGGCGGCATTGCCCAGCGACCGCCCCGACAGATTGACGGCGAATTTCAGCCCGTTCTCGATCCCCGGCCCCGCCCGCATGAAGCCCATGGCGCGGTCCAGGATCGCCATATCCAGCTCGCCCACCATGCCGACATCCTCGGCGAAGGTGACCATGGTATAGGGCGATTCGCCGCCCTTGAAACGCACCAGACATTCAAAATGGTGAACGGCGTTGTTCCACAGATCGACGATGGGCTGATAGTTCAGCTCGAACTCGCCGCGATTGATGACCGCCTTGACCTCGCGCATTTTGGCGACGGTTTCCGACAGACCGGGCTTGGCCGCCTTGGCCAGATCGGTGATGGTGCCGCCATCAGCCGAGAAGCGGTTGATGGTATAGACCAGCGCGTTGGTGGCTTCCTCGGCCGAGATGCCGGCGGCATCCAGCGAGACGTGGGTGGCCTGGGCCGACAGCAGCTCGGCTCCGACGCTCAAAGACGAGGCCAGCTCGGTGATGCGCTGCTCGATGTCCGCCGAGGTAATCTCGGCTCCATGGATGATGCCGAACTTGTTGTCGCTCAGCTTGGCGGCGGCATCGCCGATGGAAATATCGTTGAGGCAGTCCGAGAATTTCTCGACGAACTCCACCGACCGCTCCGAGCCCAGCCGCTTGCGCAGCTCGGTGATCTGGGGAATGTCCAGCAGGGTCAGCTGCAGGGATTCGCCGGTGCCGTTGGGATTTTCCTTGATGACCGTCTCGGCCAGGGCTTCCAGCCCCTCGCGGTCCAAAAGGCCGTCATGCTTCTTGCGCTGCACCGTCGGCAACAAGGTGCCGCTGTGCATCAGCACCAGCATGATATGATCGGGATTGTCGGGATGCGGATAGCCCGACATGGCCACCGGCATCTCGCCGCCATCGGGCAGCACCACCTGCAGCAGCACATGGCGCACCCGCTCGCCGGCGGCCATGCGCTGGACGATGGTGCGGATGCGCGGTTCCTGCGAAGGGCGGAACAGCTCGGGCAGGTCCATATTGTTCAGAAGCCGGGCCGGGCGCCCCACCAGCGACATGGCGGCGCCGATGGCAAAGACGATGCGGCCTTCGGCGGTGGCCTCGATCAACAGATCGGCGGCGGCAAAGGCAAAGGCGACATAGGACTTCGACGACGCCGATATGCTGCGGTCGTTACCGTTTTCGTCCCTGACAGCGGCTGGTTTGCCGGCAGCGTCCATGGTCCCCTAATTCTCCTGACCGTCCCATCGCCCTCGGCGGTCTTCCTTAAACTAGGCCATCGGCGCGATTCCGCCAACGGCGGAGAAGGCTATATTATGTAAAATCCAAGAAAACTAGTCTTTCGAACGACCCCCGCCCCATTTGGGGGATAGACATCTTGCACTGCAACATCTCAAATATCCAAGGACAGCAACGAGGCCGCGAATGGGTAAAAGCACCCCAGCCACCATGGCGCTGAAGAAGGCCGGAAAGGCCTTCGATCTGCTGGAATATGACTATGACCCCAATGCCGCCTCGATTGGCCTGCATGCCGCCGAGAGCATGGGCCTGCCGCCGTCCCAGGTGTTCAAGACCCTGATGGTGTCCCTGGCCGGTGAGGTTTGCACCGCCGTCCTGCCGTCCGATCGCGAGCTGGACCTGCGGGCCCTGGCCGCCTACGCCAAATGCAAATCCGCCGAGATGGTCAAGCCCGCCGACGCCGAGCGCATCAGCGGCTACAAGATCGGCGGCATCAGCCCCTTGGGGCAAAAGAAGCGCCTGCGCTGCTTCATCGACGACAGCGCCCTGGCCCTGCCCTTCATGGTCTTGAACGGCGGCCAGCGCGGACTTCAGATCAAGATCGCACCCGCGGATCTGGTCGCCGCCTTAAGCGCCGCCACCGCCGCCATCGCCAACAGGAAGGAATGACCGCCATGCCGCAGGACGACCGCGACCTTCGCGCCCGGGTCAAGCAATTCGGCCGCATGCTGGGCGATGTCCTGCATGACCATGAGCGGCACGAGGTGCTGGAAACCGTCGAAGAGCTGCGCAAGGGCTTCATCGAACTGCGGCAAGAGGAAAACCCCGCCAAGCGCCGCGCTCTGATGACGCTGATCAGCGGGCTGGACCCGCAGACCCTGACCCATGTGGTCCGCGCCTTCTCGACCTATTTCCTGCTGGCCAACATCGCCGAGGAAGAGGCCGCCCATCAGTCGCGGCGCAACATGGTGGAAAAGGGCGACCGGCTTTGGTACGGCTCGTTCGACGACAGCCTGCGCGATCTGCATGCGCAAGGCGTCTCGGCGCCGCAATTGCAGCAGCTGTTCGACAAGCTGCGCTTCCAGCCGGTCTTCACCGCCCATCCCACCGAGGCCAAGCGCCGCGCCCTGTTGGAGGCGCAGCAGCGACTGGCCCTGATGGCCCGGAAGCTGAACGAGCCGGGCCTGGGCGAGCATAGCCGCCAGACCACCGAGCGGCAGATCGAAAACCAGATCCAGACCCTGTGGAAGACCGACGAGGTCCGCGCCTTCAAGCCGCAGGTGCAGGACGAGATCAAGAACGGCCTGTTCTATTTCCGCGAAAGCCTGTTCGACGCCGTGCCGGTGCTGTATCGCAACCTGGAACGGGCGGTGAGCAATGTCTATGGCGCCGAGGGCGGCACCAAGGCGCTGCGGGTTCCCTCGTTCCTGCGCTTCGGCTCTTGGATCGGCGGCGACCGCGACGGCAATCCCTTCGTTACCCACGATATGACCCGCTTCGCCCTGCGCATGCAAAGCCGCGAGATCCTGCGGCTCTATCGCCGCAAGCTGGAAGAATTGCAGCATCTGCTGACCCACTCCTCGACCCTGGTGCGCCCCTCGGCCGCCTTCGAAGAACGCCTTGCCGCCGACCAGGACATCGTCGGCGCGGTGTTCGGCAATGACCCGACCCTGTTCACCCACGAGCCCTATCGCCGCAAGATCACCCTGATGCATTACCGGCTGGGCCGTCGCATGACCCGCATGGATGCGCTCCTGTCCGGCAAGGCCGATCCCGGCAATGACGGCGGCTATGAGACCGAGCAGGATTTTCTGACCGATCTGCGCTCCATCGCCGATTCCCTGACCAGCCATGGTGACGCCAATATCGCCGATGCCGAGCTGAAGGACATCATCCGGCTGGCCGAGACCTTCGGCTTCTATCTGGCCGAGCTGGATGTCCGCCAGGAATCCACCCGCCATACCGACGCCGTCACCGAGCTGTTCCGCCTAGCGCCCAACCTGCCCGACTACGAAATGCTGGACGAGGAAGGCCGCTGCCGCATCCTGGGGCAGATGCTGGCCCATGCCGGCACGCCGCTGCTGTTCTCGGACGAGCTGTCGCCCGAGACCCAAGAGGTGCTGGCGGTCATGCGCTGCATGGCCGAGATGCGCCGCGAGGTCAGCGCCAAGGCCTTTGGCGCCTATGTCATCTCTATGACCCACCGGGCCAGCCATATTCTGGAAGTGCTGTTCCTGGCCAGCTTCGCCGGGCTGGCGGGCAAGCGCAAGGATGGCGCCTGGCATTGCGACATCCGCGTCGCGCCGCTGTTCGAGACCATCGACGATCTGTCCCGCGTCGAGCCGGTGTTGCGTCAATTGCTCGATCAGCCCACCTACCGCGCCTTGCTGGAGGCCTCGGGCAATGTCCAAGAGGTCATGCTGGGCTATTCCGACAGCTGCAAGGACGGCGGCATCCTGGCCTCCAGCTGGACGCTTTATCAGGCGCAGAAGCTGATCACCGGCGTCTGCGACTCCCACGGCGTCGCCTGTCGCCTGTTTCATGGCCGTGGCGGCACGGTGGGACGCGGCGGCGGCCCGACTCATGACGCCATCCTGGCCCAGCCGCCCGGCACCCTGGCCGGCGATATCAAATTCACCGAACAGGGCGAGGTTCTGTCGGCCAAATATTCCATCGCCGAGACTGCCGTCTACGAGCTGACCATGGGTGTCACCGGCCTGTTGAAGGCCAGCCGCTGCATGCTGGTGGCCTGCACCCCCGACCAGCCCGACGATATGGCGGTGATGGACGATCTGACCCGCCTGGGCGAGGCCAGCTATCGCGATCTGACCGACGAGACGCCGCAATTCATCGATTATTTCTACGAGGCCACCCCGGTCAGCGAGATCGGCCTGCTGAATATCGGTTCGCGCCCGTCCCACCGGGCCAAGAAGGACCGTTCGAAATATTCCGTCCGCGCCATTCCCTGGGTGTTCGGCTGGGGCCAGTCGCGCCAGACCATCCCCGCTTGGTTCGGCCTGGGCACCGCCCTGGAAGTCTGGCGCGGCGATGACCCGGCCAAGCTGGAGCGGCTGCGGGCGATGTATCGCGATTGGCCGTTCTTCCGCGGCCTGCTCAGCAATATCGAAATGTCCTTGAGCAAGTGCGAGATGTCGATCACCCGGCAATATGCCGATCTCTGCCGCGATCCTGCGGTGGCCGAAACCATCTTCGCCCTGGTCACCGCCGAATATCGCCGGGCCCGCAAGCAGATACTGGATGTCACCGGCACCCAGGAGCTGCTGGAGGACAATCCCCGGCTGGCCCTGTCGCTGGCGCGGCGCAATCCCTATCTCGACCCCCTGAACTATATTCAGGTGGTGTCGCTGCGCCGTTACCGGCAAGCCGGCGAGGAAGACCCCTTCGAGCGCAGCCGCTGGCTGACCCCGCTGCTGCGCTCCATCAATGCCCTGGCGACGGGAATGCGCAATACCGGCTGATCAGTGGGCTTCCGCCCCAAAGAGACTTGATGATCAGTGGGCCTCTGCCCACGAGTGGGCGATGCCGGTATCCACCACCAGCGGCACATCCAGCTTGGCGGCGCTTTCCATCACCTGCTTGACCAGGATACGGGTCGCCTCAACCTCGGCTTCGGGCACTTCGAAGATCAGTTCGTCATGCACCTGCAGCAGCATGCGGGCCGACAGCTTGGCGGCCTCCAGCGCGGCGGGCAGGCGGATCATGGCCCGCTTGATGATGTCGGCGGCGCCGCCCTGGATCGGGGCGTTGATGGCGGCCCGCTCGGCAAAGGCCCGCATGGCCGGGTTCTTTTCCTGAATGCCTTGGACGAAGCATTTGCGGCCGAACAGGGTGGTGACATAGCCCTGGGCCTTGGCCTGTTCCTTGGTAGCGTCCATATAGGCGCGGATTTCCGGGTAACGGGCGAAATAGGCCTCGATATAGCTCTTGGCCTCGCCGTTGGAGATTCCCAGCTGCTGCGCCAGGCCAAAGGCGCTGATGCCGTAGATGATGCCGAAATTGATGGCCTTGGCCTGACGGCGGACCATGGGGTCCATGCCCTCCAGCGGCACGCCGAAGACTTGGCTGGCGGTGACGGCATGGATGTCGGTGCCGTCATGGAAGGCCTGCTTGAGGCCCTCGATCCCGGCCACATGGGCGATCAGGCGCAGCTCGATCTGGCTATAGTCGGCGGAAATCAGCAGATGCCCCGGCTCGGCGACAAAGGCCTTACGGATGCGCCGCCCCTCTTCGCTGCGGATCGGGATATTCTGCAGATTGGGGTCCGAGGAAGACAGCCGCCCGGTGCTGGTCACCGCCATGGAATAGCTGGTATGGACCCGGCCCGTCTGGGGGTTGATCTGCTCGACCAGAGCGTCGGCATAGGTGCTTTTCAGCTTGGCGATCTGTCGCCAGTCCAGCAGCTTGCGCGGCAGCGGATGGGTCTCGGCCAGCAGCTCCAGCACATCGGCGCCGGTGGCATAGGCGCCGGTCTTGCCCTTCTTGCCGCCGGGCAGCTTCAGGTCGTCGAACAGCACCTCGCCCAATTGCTTGGGCGAGCCCAGATTGAACTCCTTGCCCGCCAGCGCCCAGACTTCCCGCTCCAGCAGGGCCATGCGCTCGGCGAATTCGCTGCTCAGGGCGGTCAGCTCGGCGCGGTCCACCTTGATGCCTTCCCGCTCCATGCGGGTCAGGATCGGGACCAACGGACGCTCCAGGGTTTCATAGACGCTGACCACCTGCGCGGTCACCAGCTGCGGCTTCAACAAGCGATGCAGGCGCAGGGTGATGTCGGCATCCTCGGCGGCATAGGCCAGCGCCTTGTCCAGGGGAACCCGGTCAAAGGTGATCTGAGCCTTGCCGGTGCCGCAGACCTCCGAGAAGGAAATGGTGGTGTAATCCAGATGCCGCCGCGCCAGCTCGTCCATGCCCTGATTATGAGCGCCGCAGGACAGGGCATAGGACAGCAGCATGGTGTCGTCGATGGGCGACACCTCCAGCCCGCAGCGGGCCAGCACCTGCAAGTCATACTTGATGTTGTGGCCGACCTTCAGCACCGCCGGATTTTCCAGCAGCGGCTTCAGGCGGCGAAGAGTCTCGGCCTTGGGCAGGATGGCCGGGCCGGTGGACATGCCGCCACCCAGCAGATCCCCTTGGGCGGGGCCGTCGGTGAACAGCACCGGGATATAGCAGGCCTTGCCCGGCGCGGTGGCAAGCGAGACGCCCACCAGTTCGCAGCGCATGGGGTCGAGGCCGGTGGTTTCCGTATCGACCGCGACGATGCCGGCCTTGCAGGCCTCGGCGATCCAGCGGTCCAGGGCCTCGGTGGTCAGGACCAGCTCGTAGGATTTTTCGATGGCCGGAGCGGCGGGCTTGGCGGCCTCCGTCACGGGAGCAGCCGCGCCCAGATGCTGCTCGATGCGGCTCTTCAGGCTGCGGAAGCCCTGGGCCTCGACGAAGGACAGCAGCACCGCCGGATCGGGCTGACGCAGGCTGAAGCTTTCCAGCGGCTCAGGGGTGTCGGCGGTGTCGCAGAGCTTGACCAGCTGGCGCGAAATACGGGCCAGCTCGGCATGCTCGATCAAGCTTTCGCGGCGCTTGGGCTGCTTGATTTCACCGGCGCGGGCCAGCAGCGTGTCCAGATCGCCATAGTCGGTAATCAGCTGGGCGGCGGTCTTGACGCCGATGCCGGGAACGCCCGGCACATTGTCGGTGCTGTCACCGGCCAGCGCCTGGACATCCACCACCTTGTCGGGGCTGACGCCGAATTTCTCGAAGACTTCCGCCGGGCCGATGGTCTTGTTCTTCAGGTGATCCAGCATGCCGACACCGTCACCCACCAGCTGCATCAGATCCTTATCCGACGAGACGATAGTGACCTCAGCCCCCTTTTCGCGGGCCAGACGGGTATAGGTGGCGATCAGATCGTCGGCCTCAAAGCCCGGCTGCTCGACGCAGGCGACATTGAAGGCCCGCACCACGTCGCGGATCAGGGGGAACTGCGGCACCAGCTCTTCGGGGCAATCCGGGCGATGGGCCTTGTAATCGGGATAGATGGCGTTGCGGAATGTCTCGCGCCCGGCATCGAAGATCACCGCCAGATGGTCCGAGCCCGCATCCTGGATCAGACGCATCAGCATGCTGGTAAAGCCATAGACGGCATTCACCGGCACGCCGTCGGCACGGGTCATCATGGGAATCCCGTGGAAGGCGCGGAAAATGAATCCCGAGCCGTCCACCAAGGTGACATGCCGGATCGGCGCTTCGGTCATGGCGGAGCCTTTAACAGAATGAAATGCTTTTTCGTTCCCCTCCCCCTTGTGGGGAGGGGTTAGGGGTGGGGGGATATGCCGGCATCCATCCCCCACCCTCGATCCCTCCCCACAAGGGGGAGGGAGGAGTCTTTAATCAGTGCCCGCCGACCTTGGCGTTGGGATCCAGCTTGAACTGGCGCGAGCAATAGGGGCAGGTCACTTCGGTCTTGCCGCTTTCGATCTGCAGGTACACCTTGGGATGGCCGGTCACCGGGCCATTGCCTTCGCAGGCGACGTGGGTGGAGTGGGCGGTGACGATGTCCTGGGTCATTGTCGATCCTCGTTGCGCGTTTGGTTGGCCGGATGATACCCATTGCGGCGGGCCAATCAATTCTTTCCGTCTGGTGCCATGAGCAATATCGATCTTCCCCAATATGCCATCGAGACCGAGTCCCTGACCAAGGTCTATGCCCCTCGGGGGAAACAACCGGCCAAGAAGGCGCTGGACGGCGTGTCACTGGCGGTTCCGCGCGGGTCTTTCTTCGCGCTGCTGGGACCGAACGGAGCGGGCAAGTCCACCTTCATCAACATCCTGTCGGGGTTGGTGACCAAGACCTCGGGCGCGGCCCGCATCTGGGGGCGCGACATCGCCGAGGACGAGCGCGGAGCTCGCACCGCCATCGGCGTGGTGCCGCAGGAACTGAACCTGGACCCCTTCTTCACGCCGCGCGAGCTGCTGGAAGTGCAGGCGGGCATGTATGGCGTGCCCAAGACCGAGCGCCGCACCGACGAGATTCTGGAAGCGGTGGGGCTGGCCGACAAGGCGCATGCCTATGCCCGCACCCTGTCGGGCGGCATGCGCCGCCGCTTGCTGGTGGCCAAGGCGATGGTGCATACGCCGCCCGTGCTGGTGCTGGACGAGCCCACCGCCGGCGTCGATATCGAACTGCGCCAGCAGCTGTGGGCCTATGTGAAGGAACTGAACCGCCAGGGCACCACCATCGTCCTGACCACCCATTATCTCGAAGAGGCAGAAGAGCTGTGCGACCGCATCGCCATCATCGATCGCGGAACGCTGGTGGCCTGTGACGAAAAGGACGCCCTGCTGCGCCGCCTGGACAGCAAGGCCTTGTGCGTCACCCTGGACCAAAGCCTGACGGCGGTGCCCGAGGCGCTGTCCCCCTGGTCGCCCGAGCTGAAGGACAACGGACGGCGGCTGCTGTTCCGCTACAAACCCAGCGCCACCCAGGTGGGAGCCATCCTGGAAGGCTTGCGCGGGGCCGGTCTGGGCGTGGCCGATCTCTCCACCGAGGAAGCCGACCTTCAGGACATCTTCCTGCAGCTGACCAGCCATTCCGGGAAATAGCCATGGGATGGCTGGCGCGGGGCTTGGCGGTGCTGTCTCTGCTGCTGCCCGCCGCCTGTGTTCCCGCCTTGCACCCCGCTGGTCCTGACCGCCAGCAGCCTCAGATGCTGGCAGATGCGCTGATCATGGCCGACGGTGCCCGTCTGCCGCTGCGGCGCTGGCTGCCGCCAGGGGAAACGCGGGCGGTGGTGATCGCCCTGCATGGCATGAACGATTATTCCAACGCCTATGACGGGCCGGGCAAGGTTCTCGCCGGACAAGGGTTGGCGGTCTTCGCCTATGACCAGCGGGGCTTCGGCCAAACCGCCGAGCCGGGACGCTGGGCGGGAAGCCGGACCTTGCAGGACGATCTGCTGACCGCCATCCGCCTTGTCTCGGCCCAGGCTCCCGGCAAGCCGGTCTTCGTCCTGGGGGAAAGCATGGGCGGCGCGGTGGCCATGACCGCCCTGGCCCGCCCGGATGCGCCGAAAATCGACGGGCTGATCCTGTCGGCTCCGGCGGTCTGGGGACGGCGGGATATGGGGTTCTTTCAACGAAGCCTGCTCTGGCTGGCCTCTTACACGGTGCCTTGGATGCATCTGACCGGCTCGGGGCTGAAGATCATGCCCTCCGACAATATCGAGATGCTGCGGGCCTTGGGCCGTGACCCCCTGGTGATCAAGGAAACTCGGGTCGAGGCCGTGCATGGCATGGTCGATCTGATGGATGAAGCCCAAGCCGCGGCCCCCAAACTGGCGCTCCCGGTCCTGATGCTTTATGGCGAGAAGGACGAAATCATCCCCGCCGCCCCCAGCCTGCGGGCCGCCGGACAAATGCCTGGGGCGCGTCTGGCGCTTTATGCCCGGGGCTACCATATGCTCATGCGGGATTTGCAGGCCCGCACGGTGCTGGACGACATCGCCGCCTGGACCGCCGATGCCGCAGCCCCTCTTCCCTCGGCCGCCGACCGCCATGCCGGGGATGTTCTCTCCAAAGGACCCGTCACTCCATGAGTTCCGCTTCCATATCGCCCCGCGCCGCCTTGCATCACCGCGATTTCCGGCTGTTCGTCGGCATGCGCTTCATTTCCAACATGGCGCAGTTCGTTCAGACGGTGGCGGTGGGCTGGCAGGTCTATGACCTGACTCATCAGCCGATGGATTTGGGCTATGTCGGGCTGGTGCTGTTCTTGCCGCAGATCCTGCTGTCGCCCATCACCGGCGCGGTGGCCGACCGCTTCGACCGCCGCCGGGTCATCCTGACCTGCCTGGGGATCGAGGCGGTGGCGGCGGCGCTGCTGTTCTGGCTGAGCTTCATAGGGCTGGAGCGGGTCGAATCGGTCTTTGCCGTGCTGGCCCTGTTCGGCTGCGCCCGCTCCTTCCTGGGCCCGGCGCAGCAGTCGGTGGTGCCGCTGCTGGTGCCCAAGGAGCATTTCCCCAATGCGGTGGCCTGGAATTCCGGCATCTGGCAGGTGGCGGTGGTGGCCGGACCGGCCCTGGGCGGCGCGTTGTACGGCTTCGGCCCCGATGTGGTCTATGCCCTGGTGACGGCGGGGCTGTTGTCCTCGCTGATCCTGGGAGCGCGGATCGAGACGCCCCTGAAGACCAAGACCGAGGACGCGCCGATGATCGAGCGCCTGACCGCCGGCGTGCGCTTCGTCTGGTCGAAGCCGGTGATCCTGGGGGCCATTTCGCTGGATCTGTTCGCCGTGCTGTTCGGCGGCGCCACCGCGCTGCTGCCGGTCTTCGCCCGCGATATCCTGATGATCGGGCCGGTGGGGCTGGGACTGCTGCGCAGCGCCCCGGCGCTGGGCGCCGCCACCTGCGCCCTATGGCTGGCCCATCATCCCCTTCGCCGCAATGCCGGCAAGGTGATGTTCTTCTGCGTCGCCGGCTTCGGGCTGGCCACCATCGTCTTCGGCCTCTCGACCAATTTTCTCCTGTCGCTGGGCAGTCTGGTGGCGCTGGGCGCCTTCGACATGGTCAGCGTCTATGTCCGCCAAAGTCTGGTGCAGCTTTGGACCCCGGACGCCATGCGCGGCCGGGTCAGCGCCGTCAATCTGGTCTTCATCGGCGCCTCCAACGAGCTGGGCGAGTTCGAATCCGGCATGACGGCGGCTTGGTTCGGCACGGTTCCGGCAGTGCTCTTCGGCGGCTGCGGCACCTTGCTGGTGGTGGCGCTGTGGGCCTGGCGCTTCAAGGAATTGCGGCAGATCGACAAGCTGGAATCCTAGATCGTTCCCTATTTGGCAACAGTGCGTTCTCCAGAATAGGAATTGTTGATTCCTTCACTCGGTTATAGCCTGACCTCCAGAAAATCCTTTTGGAGACATAGGCCATGGCCACCATTCTGCATGTTGATTCCAGCCCGCTGGGCGAACAGTCCGTTTCCCGACTGCTGACCCGCGACATCGTCGCCGCCTGGACTGCCGCCCATCCCCAGGACAAGGTGGTCTATCGCGACGTCGCCGCCGCGCCGCCGGATCACCTGACCGCCGAGCTGATGGCCGTGGTGAAGTTCCAGGCTACCGACGATCTGACCGAGCGCCAGAAGGCCGAGCAGACCCTGGTCGCCACCCTGGTGGACGAAATCTTTGCCGCCGACACAATCGTCATCGGCGCGCCCATGTATAATTTCAGCATCCCGACCCAGCTGAAGGCTTGGCTGGATCGTCTGTGCCAGGCGGGCAAGACCTTCCGCTACACCGCCAACGGCCCGGAAGGGCTGGTCAAGGGCAAGACGGTGGTCGTCGCCTCGACCCGCGGCGGCGTCTATTCCACCTCGGAGATCGGCCAGTCGCTGGATCATCAGGAAAGCTACCTGAAGACGGTGCTGGGCTTCATCGGCATCACCGATGTGAAGATCGTCCGCGCCGAAGGCGTCAGCATGGGCCCCGAAGGCAAGGCCAAGGCCCTGGCCTCGGCGGCTCAGGACATCGCCGCCATCATCAAGGGCTAAGAGTCTCCCTCCCCTCGAAGCGATTTCGGGGGGAGGCTTATTTCCCGCGCGGGCTATGCTTCCGTTTTGATCCAGCGAACGCCGCAAGGGCCGGTGCCGCCCAGAGCGGATTGCAGGATTGGCAGAAGTTCGCCCAAGGCCTCGTCCAGCTTCCAGGGCGGATTGAGCACCACAAGGCCGGTGCCGTTCAGGCGGGTGGGATCATCCTCGGGCGGGAAGCGGAACAGCTCGGCGGTCAGGCAAGGCGCGCCGAACCCGGCCAGCTCGGCCAGGAAACGCTCGACCGGCTCACGCTCCTTGATGGGATACCAGACGCCATAGATGCCGGTCGGCCAGCGGCGGAAGGCCTCGCCCAGCCCTTTGACGATGCGGCGGAACTCGTCCTTGACCTCGAAGGGCGGATCGATCAGTACCAGCCCGCGCCGCTCCTTGGGCGGCAGCAGAGCCTTCAGGGCGATATAGGCGTCCTGCTCATGCACGCCGACCTGCGGGTCGCGGGCGAATTCCCGGCGCAGGGTCTGAACATCCTGGGGATGCAATTCCACCAGCGACAAGCGGTCCTGCGGCCGCAGCAGATGCCGGGAAATCCGGGGCGAACCGGGATAACGCCGCAAGACCGGCCAATCCGGGTTCTCGGCCCTGACCGCATCCAGATAGTCGGCCAGCAGTGGCGAGGCGGCTCCGGCCTCCAGCAGGCGGCCGATGCCGTCCTTATATTCCAAGGTCTTGCCGGCTTCGACGCTATCCAGGTCATAGCAGCCAATGCCCGCATGGGTATCGACCACCGAAAAGGCGGCGTCCTTCTTTTTCAGATGGGCCAGAACCAGGGTCAGCAGGGCATGCTTGACCACATCGGCGAAGTTTCCGGCATGATAGGCGTGGCGGTAGTTCATGGCGGCGGACAGTATCCCACAGCCCCCCCTTGCCGCAAGATTGACGCTATCGTCAAAAGCGCGTAAACAGGCTGGATCAAAAGGAGAACAGCATGATCCTGGTCGGCCGCAACAGCTCGCCCTTCGTCCGCCGCGTCGCCATTTCCCTGCGCCTGCTGGGCCTGCCCTTCGAGCAAAAGCTGCTTAGCACCATCGCCAACCGCGAGGAAGTGCTGGCGCTGAACCCGCTGGGCCGCATTCCCGCCCTGGTGCTGGAAGGCGGCGAGACGCTGATTGACAGCAGCGCCATCCTCGATCATCTGGACGAACTGGCCGGGCCGGACAAGGCGCTGGTGCCGCCCTCGGGCGCTGACCGCCGCCGGGTGCTGAAGCTGGTGGCGCTGGGCACCGGGGCCATGGAAAAGCTACTGTCCTGCTATGTCGAGCGCAACATCCGTCCCTTGGACAAGCAGCATCAGGATTTGCTGGAACGCTTCGCCGCCCAGGCCATGGCCGGGCTGCAGGCGCTGGAAGAGCAATGTGGTGACGGCTGGCTGTTCGGCGGCAAGATCACCCAGGCCGATGTGACCACCGTGGCGGCGCTGGGCTTTGTCGAGCCGGCCATGCCGGGGCTGCTGCCGCCGGGCCGTCTGCCCAAGCTGCAAGCCCTGCGGGCCCGCGCCGAGACGCTGCCCGCCTTCGCCGACAGCAAGGTGTAAGGCTCATGGACTGGATCGCTCTGGCCACCCTGGCCCTCTCGGCTTTGGCCGCGCTCGGCGTGTTGCTGCTGGCTTGGCGCGGCAAGGAAGACGGCACCGCCCCGGCCCTTCTGGCCCGGCTGGACGGCCTCTCCCGCGAATTGGAACGGCTGGAACGCTCCCTGCGGGCCGATCAAGCCAGCGGGCGCGAGGAAGCCGCCGGTCAGGCCAAGGCCCTGCGCGACGAGGTCGCGGGCGGGCTGAAGGGCCTGTCCGATTTGCAGAAAGGCACGTTGGAGGGCTTTGGCGCTCAGATCGGCCGCCTGACCCAGACCCTGGAACAACGGCTGGACGGCTTCTCGCGCCAGATCGCCGAGATGACCAAGGCCAACGAGGCCCGCCTGAGCCAGTTGCAGCAAGGCAACGAAGCCAAGCTGGAGCAGATGCGCCAGACCGTCGACGAAAAGCTGCAAGGCACCTTGGAAAAGCGGCTGGGCGAATCCTTCAAGCTGGTCTCGGACCGGCTGGAGCTGGTGCATAAGGGCCTGGGCGAGATGCAGTCGCTGGCCAACGGCGTCGGCGATCTGAAGAAGGTGCTCACCAACGTCAAGACCCGCGGCACCTGGGGCGAGATCCAGCTGGGCAATCTGCTGGAGCAGATGCTGACCCCTGAGCAATATCTGGCCAATGCCGCCTGCCGCGAGGGCTCGGCCGAGCGGGTGGAATATGTGGTGCGTCTCCCCGGACGGGGCGAAGGCGAGGGCGAGGTTTGGCTGCCCATCGACGCCAAGTTCCCCCGCGAAGATTACGAGCGGCTGATCGAAGCCGCCGATCAGGCCGACGCCGAAGGGGTGGAAGCCGCCGCCAAGGCGTTGGAAGCGCGGGTGAAGTCCTTCGCCAAGGATGTGTCGAGCAAATATATCAATCCGCCCCGCACCACCGACTTCGCCATTCTGTTCCTGCCCACCGAAGGACTGTATGCCGAGCTGCTGCGCCGCCCCGGCCTGATGGAGCTGATGCAGCGGGATTACCGCGTCAATCTGTGCGGCCCGACCACCCTGGGGGCGCTGCTCAACAGCCTGCAAATGGGCTTCCGCAGTCTGGCGATCCAGAAGCGCTCGTCCGAGGTCTGGACCATCCTGGGGGCGGTCAAGACCGAGTTCGGCAAATATGGCGACATCCTGGACAAGGTGAAGAAGAAGCTGGACGAAGCCAGCAACAGCATCGACGACGTGGCCCGGCGCAAGCGTGCCATCGACCGCCAGCTGCGTTCGGTGGCGGAACTGCCCAGCGGCAATGCCGCCAGCCAGCCGCTGCTGGATTTCAGCCCCGAGGACGAGTAGCCCGAGCGGCTTTCGTTTGATCGAAATCCACTCTAGCCGCCGAATTTCTGGGCCAGCACCGCGCCACGAGTCAGGGCTTCGGCCCGCACGGCGTCGCTGCTGATGCGCTTCGCCGCTTCCAGCATATCGCCCATGCGGCCGTCCAGCGCGTGATTGACGGCGATGGCGGCCAGATCGAAGTCGGAGGGCGGTGCGCTTTTGCCCAGGGCATCCACATGCGGCCAGTCGCTCAATTCGGCATAGGCCAACAGCTTGGCGACCGGGTCGGCCACATCATCGGGGATGCTGGCGGCGGTGATCCCGGCCCGGCGTTCCGACCGCAGCAGCGACCGCAGAGCGGCATCCTTGCGTGGGGAGACCGGCAAGGTCCGCAGCTCGCCCTGGGCCTGTTCGAACAGGCTCTTGCCCGCCTCTTTGTTCTTGCCATAGGTGATGCTGGCCAGATCGATCATGCCCTCGGCATGCAGGGCGGCGTCGGTGATTTCGCGCAGGTGACGGCTGGCCTCGCCGGTCAGGCCCTGAATGGCGAAGGCATGCACCAGCTGCCGCTCGGCCTCCTGACGCTCGGCGCCCGACAGCTTGGCGGCCTGGGTGCCCGCTTCCGCCAGCAAGGCGCCCACCGTCTCGACCGCCCGCTGCGGCGGCAAGGCATCGGCCAGAACCAGCAGGGCATGCAGCCGCCGTTGGGGATTGTCGATCTGCGCCAGATGCCGCCTTGCCGTATCCACATCGCCGCTGCGGGCCAGACTGCGCATCAGCCCATCCAGCGCCGCCATCGAACTTTCCTCGGCCTTGCCCTGGCGATGCTTGGCATCGGCCTCGATGGCGCGGCTTTCCCCGGCGGTATCGCCGATCATCCGCCAGCCGCTGGCCAGAGCCAGCCAATCCTCGGGTCCGGCCTGCTCGGCGGCCTGTAGGCTGGCGCGGGCATCGTCGCCATGACGCTGGCTCCATTGCCGCCGGGCCATCTCCAACAGCGTGGCCGAACGCAATCCGCTTGCCTCGATGGTCTTGGCGCGGGCCAGGGCCTCGGCATCGCGGCCTAGGGTCGCCAGCAGCCCGGCGATCGCCTGAGAGGCCAAATCTCGTTCAGCGCTTTTGCCCAGCTTCGGCAGCAAGGCCTCGGCCCGGCCCAGCCAACGCCCGCCGGCATCGGCATGACCGCGCTCGGTATTGACGCGGCCCAAGGCGGCCATGGCCTGAATGCGCTCGACCGTGGTCGGCAGCCCATTCAGCCGCGCGCGGGCGGCCAGCCATTCGCCATTGCGGGCCAGATGTTCGATCTGCTGCACGGCTGTCTGATCCACCGCCGCCGACTGGGCTTCCCGCAACGAGGCCAGCCCCTGCTTTTCCGCCTGACGGTAGCGTTGACCATCCTCGCCGGGCAGGGTCTTGCCCAAGGTGATTGCCAAATTGGACAAACATTGCGCCGTCGGCTTGGCGCGGCAGGCCTCCCACTCGACCGGCTGCGAGGCTTGGGCGGTGGTGGCAACAGCGGCGCCAATCAGCGCAACAGCCCATGTCAGACGCGTCATGTCAGCTCCCCCTGGTTCAAGTCCGCAAGGCTATCCCCCTTGTCACTTTAGGGCAATCACCCACATGAATTTGATTGCGGTCGCCCCCCGCTTGCGGGCATGACAGGCGGCTGATTGGAGACAGTCCCATGCGTTTCGACAAGGCCCGCGCCGCCGTCACGGTCGCCGGCTTTTCCGCCTTCCTCGACCTTTACGCCCCGCAAGTGGTGATGCCCGAACTGGCCGAAAGTTTCCATATCTCGGAAGCCATGGCGGCGGCGACGGTCGGCATTTCCACCCTGGCGGTGGCGATCTCGGCGCCGCTGGTGGGGCTGCTGGTGGATCGGCTGCCCCGGAAGAAAACCGTGCTGGCCGCCGTGCTGGCGCTGGTGCTGCCCACCATCATGTTGGTACTGGCCTCGGGCCTGACCGAAATTCTGGTCTGGCGCTTTGTCCAAGGCATCTTCCTGCCGGCCATCTTCTCGGCCACCGTCGCTTATATCAGCGAGGAATGGAGCCCCGCCGAGGCTGCCGACGTGACCGGCTATTACATCGCCGGATCGGCGCTGGGCGGCTTCATGGGGCGCTTCGTCACCGCCTTGATGGCCGAGCATTTCGGCTGGCGGGCAGGCTTCGTCGCCCTGACCGTGGTCACCCTGCTGTGCGTGCTGGCGCTGTGGCGCTGGATGTCCGAAGGCCGCGCCCGTTGCGTCAGGCGCAGCGACAGCGTCAGCGGCCTTGCGGGCCTGCGCATGCATCTTGGCAATCCGTCACTGCTGGCGACCTATGCGGTGGGATTCTCGATTCTGTTCTCGATGGTGGCGACCTTCACCTATGTGAATTTCCACCTGGCCCAGCCGCCCTTCTCGCTCAGCGTCTCGGCCCTGGGGATGATCTTTCTGGTCTATCCCATCGGCGCCTTCGTCACCTCGGCCAGCGGCTGGCTGATCCGCAAAGTCGGACGGCGCGGCGCGGTGTCGGTGGCCTTGGGCGGTTGCGGCACCGGCCTGCTGATCACCCTCTTGCCCAGCCTGACCGCCGTGGTGATCGGGCTGGGGCTGTTCGTCACCGGCGTCTTCATCGGCCAGACCGCCGCCACCGGCTTTGTCGGCCAAGCCGCCAAGCAAGCCAAATCCACCGCCGTCGGCATCTATGTCTGCTGCTATTACCTGGGCGGCAGCGCCGGAGCCGAATTGCCCGGCCTGACGGTTTGGAACCTCTTCGGCTGGCCGGGCTGCGTCGCGCTGGTCTGGGCGGTCCTGGCCTCGGCCTGCGCCCTGGCTTGGTGGGCCTGGAAAGAAAAGGCCTAATTCCGCTTCATGGCCTCGACCATGGCCGGGACATTGTGCTGAAACATGGCGGTATAGCTGGCGGCAGGGCCGTCGGGAGGGGACAGGCTGTCCGAGAACAGAGCGCCGCCCAAGGGCGCCTTGGTCTCTTTCGAGATCACCTGCATCAGCTTGGGATTGCTCAAGTTCTCGATGAACAGGGCCTTGATCTTCTCGCGGCGGATCTGGCTGATCAGCTTGGCCATGCTCGACGCCTTGGGCTCGGCTTCGGTGCTGATTCCCACTGGGGCCAGGAAGGCCACGCCATAGGCCCGGCCGAAATAACCGAAGGCGTCATGGGTGGTGATGATCTTGCGCTTGGCCGCAGGAACCTGACCCAACTGCTCTTTGACCCAGCCGTCCAGCGCCGCCAGCTCGGCGTCATAGGCCTCGGCGCGGGTGCGATAGTCGGCGGCGTGCAAGGGATCGGCGGCGGCCAGCGCCTTGGCGATATTGGCGACATAAAGCCGGCCATTGCTTAAGTCCTGCCAGGCATGGGGATCGGTAATGGTCTTGCCGTCATCCTCCATCTTGGCCGCCTTGACGCCGTTGCTGGCGACCACCAGGGTGGCGCGGCTGGCCGAGGATTGCATCAGACGCCCCATCCAGCCCTCGAAGCCCAAGCCATTGACCAGCACCAGCCGGGCTTGGCTGACCGTCTGCACATCGCTGGGCGCGGGCTGATAGACATGACCGTCGCCCCCCGGCGCCACCAAAGTGGTCAAAGCGATATTGTCGCCGCCAATACGCGAAACCATATCGCCCAGGATGCTGAAGCTGGCCACCACCTTCATGGGCTCGGCCCGCGCGGGTAAGGCGGCGCAAAGCAACAGGGACAAAATCAACCAGACCGCTTTTTTCATGCGGTTTGCTCCTTATATAACCGGGCGATCGGATTCCCGTATCCAGGACCGGGAAGAGTTGTTATGTTATAACATAACGTTTTGGAGAGCGGTAGTGATTCGTCCCACCTTCCAGCGGCCTGCCCTGCGGCTGACCGACCCCTATTGCTGGAGCGTCGGCGCCCGCCTGGGCTTGGCCTTGGCGCTGGCGGCCCTGCTGTGGCTGGCGGTGGCCTGGGCCTTGGGCATGCCCGAGGGCGGTAGCCTCGAATGACGCAGCCCCTAATCGAGCTCTCCAATGTGACGGTGGATTATGAACGCCATCCGGCGGTGCATCATGTTTCCGGCAGCTTTGCCCAGGGCAGCCTGACCGCCATCGTCGGACCGAATGGCGCCGGCAAGAGCACCTTGCTCAAGACCATCGCCGGGCTGCAATCCCCCAGCCAGGGCAGCGTGCGGCTGCATGGCCTGAGCGCCCGCGACGCCGCCCTGCTGCCCCAAAGCGCCGCCATCGACGATAGCTTCCCGATCACGGTGGTGGATGTGGTCCGCATGGGGCTGTGGCGCAGGCTGGGCGCTTTTGGCCGGATCGGCAAAGCCGAGCATCAGGCGGTCGAGCAGGCCCTGTCCACCGTCGGGCTGGACGGCTTCGAAGGCCGCCCCTTCGGCGCTTTGTCGGCTGGACAGCGCCAGCGGGTGCTGTTCGCCCGGCTGGTGGTGGCCGACAGCCGCCTCTTGCTGCTGGACGAACCCTTCACCTCGCTGGACACCCGCACCACCCTGGATCTGCTGCGTCTGGTCCAGGACTGGCACAAGGAAGGGCGGACGGTGATCGCCGTGCTGCATGATTTCGAGCAAGTGCGGCGCTTCTTCCCGCAAAGCCTGCTGCTGGCCCGCGAGCTGATCGCCTGGGGCGAGACCGACCGGGTGCTGACCGCCGAGAACCTGCTGAAAGGCCGCGCCATGAGCGAGGCCTGGGACGAAGCGGCGCAGATTTGCAGCGGGGTGGCATGATGCAGAGCCTTTACGACCTGCTGATCGGCCCCTTCGCCGACTATGCCTTCATGCGCCGGGGATTGGTGGCCTGTCTGGCGCTGGCGCTGGGGTCTGGCCCCATGGGCGTCTTCCTGGTGCTGCGGCGCATGAGTCTGGTGGGCGACACCATGGCCCATTCGGTACTGCCGGGAGCCGCCGTCGGCTTTATCCTGGCCGGATTGTCGCTGCCGGCCATGGGGCTGGGCGGCTTCATCGCCGGAGTCAGCGTCGCCTTGATCTCGGGTCTGGTCAGCCGCCATACGCCGCAAAAGGAAGATGCCAGCTTCGCCGCCTTTTTCATGATCTCGCTGGCGCTGGGCGTGCTGCTGGTCTCGACCCATGGCAGCTCGGTGGATCTGATGCATGTGCTGTTCGGCAGCATCCTGGCGGTGGACGATCAGGCCCTGATGCTGATGGCCGCCGTCGCCAGCGTCAGCCTGGGACTGTTCGCCGTCATCTATCGCCCTTTGATCGCCGAATGTTTCGACCCCGCCTTCCTGAAGGCGGCGGGCGGGCGGGGCGGGCTGGTCCATACCCTGTTCCTGGCGCTGCTGGTGCTGAACATGGTCAGCGGCTTCCAGGCCTTGGGCACCTTGATGGCGGTGGGGCTGATGATGCTGCCCGCCGTCGCCGCCCGCTTCTGGGTCCGTCAGGTCTGGAGTCTGACCGCCCTGGCGGTGCTGTTCTGTACGATCGCGGGCTATGTCGGGCTGGTGCTGTCCTATCGCTATGACCTGCCCTCGGGCCCAGCCATCGTGCTGACCGCCGGGGGGCTTTACATGCTGTCCTTGCTCTGCGGCGCACGCGGCGGCATCCTGAGCAAACTATGGCGGCAGCGGCATCTGGCCCACTGAGCAGAGGAACAGGCATGAGGGCGAGACATCTTTGGCTGCTGCTGCTTCTGTCCGCCTGCGCCCAGACTCCTCCCAAGCCCGCCGAGCCGGTGGCCGATCCGTCTCCGTCCCTGACCATCAGCAAGCCGGTGCCGCCCAAGGAAGACGAGCTGCGGGCCAAGGCGCAAGGCGGCGACGCCGCGGCGCAGATGGCGCTGGGGCGCTATCTGATCGAGCGCGGCCCCTATTTCGATCCCTCGCCCGAAGGGGTGAGCTGGCTGGAAAAAGCCGCCGGGCAAGGTCTGGTCGACGCCAAGCTGACCCTGGCCTTGCGTTATAAGGCGGTCTATTGCCAAGGCCCCAAGGCCGAGTTCCGCCATTGCCAGAAGGCCTATCAATGGTTCACGGCGGCGGCCCAGACCGGCGACACCAGCGCCATGACCGGGCTGATCTCGCTGCTCAGCGTTCCGCCGACCGAGAATATTGAAGAGGCCTATTTCTGGGCGATGATCCGGCTGCGGCAAAAGCCCATGCCGCCCGCCGCCTGGGTCGAGGAAAGCCAGACCCTGCGGGCCAAGCTGCCCATCGAGCAGGCGCTGATGATGGAGCGCAAGGTCTCCAAATGGAAAGCCGTTAAATAACCGCCGGGATCAGGCCGGGCGACTGAGCCAGCAGGCCCGCCATGCTGGTCAGGGCCTGGGTCAGGCAGCAGCGTTCCAGTGCGCCGCCCAGACAGAGGCGCAGCGCCTCGGGCGGCTGGCCGGTGACATCGAAGGCATCGCTGGGAGCCATGCCGATCCCTAGGCCTTGGGCGGCGCTCAGGAATGAGACGCGGCTCCAGCCCGCCGGCAGGGTCAACCACAGATGAAAAGCCTCGGCGCCGCCGCCGATGCAAGAGGCCGGCAGCAACCGGGTCGCCTCGGCCCGGCGGCTGCGGCTTTCGCGACGGACTTCGTCCAGCACCTCGAAGGCGAGGCCCTCATTGATCCACAGGCTGGCCAGCCCGGCGGTGATGGGCGAGGCCATCAGGCTGGTGGCCCGCAGAGCGGCGGCGATCCGCGCCCGCCAGGCCAGGCCGGGAACCTTGAGATAGGCGATGCGCAGGCCGCCCCCCAGACATTTCGCCAGGCCCGAGACATGGAACACCCGCTCGGGCGCCAGCGTCGCCAAGGCCGGCGGCGCCGTGTCGATCAGGGCGCCATAGGCGTCGTCCTCGATGATCGGCAGGTCATAGCGCCGGGCGATCTCGACCAGCTGATGCCGCCGCGCCTCCGAGATGGTGCGGCCGGTGGGGTTCTGAAGCGTGGGATTCAGATACAGCGCCTTGATGATGCCGCTGGCTCCGGCAGCTTCAAGGGCTTCCGGCAGGGGGCCGTCGGCATCCATCGGCAGTCCGCGCAAGACCAACCCCAGATGCGCCGCCAAGCTTCGCAGCCCAGGGTAAGCCAGCGCCTCGCAGCAGATGGTGTCGCCGGACCGGGTCAGGGCCGTCAGCAGCGCCAGCAGCGCCGCCTGGGCTCCGGCGCAGACCAGCACATCGGCCGCCGCCACCTCGGGCAGCCGCGCCGACAGCCAGCGCTGACCGGCGGCCCGGTCGATGGCCGAACCGCCGAAGTCGCGATAGCGCAGCAATTGCCGCAGATCCTGGCGGCGGGTCAGCTCGGCCAGACTGGCGGACATGCGAGCGTTCAGCTCCATATCCACCGGCTCGGGCGGCAGGTTCATGCCCAGTTCGGCGCTGGGCGGCAGATCGGCTTCGCAGATCGGGGCGGCAGGGCGCACGAAGCTCCCCTGCCCGACCCGGCTGTCGATCAGCCCGCGCCGCTGGGCTTCGATATAGCCCCGCGAGACGGTGCTGAAATTCAGCCCCAGCCGATCGGCCAACCAACGCTGGGGCGGCAACCGCTCCTGCGGGCGCAGCCGCCCGCTGTCACGATCGCGGGCGATGCATTCGGCGATATCGAGATATGCCGCCTTGGCACCCTGCCCCAAAGCCGGAACCCACCATTTCTCGTCCAGACTCATGGCTGTCCCCTTCCGAGTCTGGGACTTATTCCACCAGGAAGACGCTCTTGGCCTGGGCCAGTCCGTCCTGGAAGCTGAACAGAACCGGCGAGTTGCCCTGCTGGGTGTCCTTGCCGTCCTGATGGATGAAGACGCGGAAGGTGGTCACGGTATCGGGCTCGGCGGTCAGGTCCAGAGACGACTGATCCTGAGGCCCGCCCAACAGGCACAGGCGGGCGCCGGTCAGACCGGTCACCACCAGCTTGCCGCTGACCGACTTATGCTCGCGGTTCACCAGCTTGACCGTATAGCCGTTGCTGATGACGCCGCCGGACAGGCGCACCGAACTGGGGGAACGGTCGCCCAGCACGCTCAGATGCATCTCGGATCGGTTCAGACCGGCCACCGAAGCGCCGATCAGGACCAAGGCGATCAGGGCGATATAGATCAGGGTGCGCGGGCGCATAATCTTGGGATTGGCCACATTGGCCCGCCAGCCCACCAGATTGGGCGGCAGGTCGAAGCGCTTCATCACCGTGTTGCAGGCATCGACGCACAGGCCGCAATTGATGCATTCCATCTGCACGCCGTCGCGGATGTCGATACCCATGGGGCAGGCCTGGACGCACATCTTGCAGTCGACGCAATGGCCGCGGCCTTCGAAGCTGCCGCCGCGCTTGAAGTTGGCGCGCTTTTCGCCGCGGGCGGTGTCATAGGTGACCTGAATGGTCTGCTCGTCCAGCATGCCGCCCTGGATGCGGGGCCAGGGGCACATATAGGTGCACATCTGGTCCTTGACGTAGCCGGCCATGGCATAGGTGCCGCCGGCGAACATCGCCCAGAAGCCATAGACCGCCGCCGACGCCTCGCCGGTCAGCATGTCCTTGGCGGCGTCGATGATGTCGATGAAATAGCCCAGGAACACCAGACCGGTCATGGCCGAGGCCAGCACCCACAGGGATTGCTTATAGGTCTTGATCAGCAGCTTGCGGCCGGACCAGGGTTCCTTGTCCAGCTTCATGCGGGCATTGCGGTCGCCCTCGGCGATGCGCTCCAGGAAGACGAACAGATCGGACCAGACGGTCTGAGGACAGGCCATGCCGCACCAGACGCGCCCGAACAGCGAGGTCGCCAGGAATAGCGCCAGCGCCGAGGCGATCAGGATCGCGGTCAGGAAATAGAACTCCTGCGCCCAAATGATCGTGTCGAAGAAGAACAGCTTCATATCGGCAAAGCTGAACATCACCGCCTGATGCGGCATCCCCGGCCCACGGTCCCAACGGATGAAGGGAATGATGGTGGTCAGGGTCAGCAGGATCACGCCCAAACGGGTCTTGATCGTGCGGAAGATACCCTTGACGACGCGGGGATAGACCTTGGGAACCGAGACATAGAGCGGCGGTTCAATCTCGGAATTAGGAGCGGACATACGAGCCTCGACAGGATCGGAGAAACTGAATGCATCGTGTATATGCATTCAATAAGGCAAGGTCAACTGGATTGAATGCAATCAATAATGATCTAATATACGATCAATTATACATTGCCTGCAATCAATCCGCCGCGACCGGCTGCGATCGCCGATTCAGCCAGTCCTGGAAGGCGGGCGCCGTCATGGGGCGGGCATAGTGATAGCCCTGGCAGACCATGCCTTCGAACTCGGTCAGCAGTTCCGCCTGCTGGGCCGTTTCCACCCCCTCGGCCACCACCGTCATATCGAACAGCTTGGCGATGGCGGCGATGATGCGGACGATGTTGACGTCCTTGCCATTGCCTTCGATGCCGCTGATGAAGCTGCGGTCGATCTTGATGGTGTCCACCGGCAAATCGCGCAGCCGAGCCAGACTCGAAAAGCCGACGCCGAAATCATCGATGGCCACCGTCAGCCCCATCTCGCGCAGGCGGCCCAGGATCTGGGCGGCCTCGACCGGGCTGTCCAGCAGGGCGGTTTCCGTCAGCTCGATCTCAAGCAAATTCGGCGGCAACCCCGACTCGGACAGCAGGGCGGCGATCTTTTCCTCAAGCTGCAACGGCACCACCTGCCGGGCCGACAGATTGACGGCCACCGGCACCGCATGGCCCTGGCCCCTCCAGACCGATGCCTGACGCACAGCCTCGGCCAGCACCCAGTCGCCCAGCTCCGAGATCAGACCGCATTCCTCGGCCAAGGGGATGAAGTCGTCGGGCGCGATCAAGCCGCGATCGGGATGACGCCAGCGGACCAAGGCCTCGACGCCGTGCACGCCGTCGCTTTCAAGGCCGATCTTGGGCTGATAATGCAGCTCCAGCTGATCATCGCGGATGGCGTTGCGCAGGGACTGCTCCAGCCCCATCTTCTCGCTGACGCTGTCCTGCATATCGGCGCGGAAGAAGCGATAGGTGTTCTTGCCCGCGGCCTTGGCGGCATACATGGCGGTGTCGGCCTGCTGCATCAGCGTCTTGACGTCGCTGCCGTCCTCGGGGAACAGGGCCAGCCCCAGACTGGCGCCCACCTTGACCGAATGGCCGCGCAGCGTGATCGGCTGGCGGACGCTGGCGATGATTTCCTCGGCCAACTGCGCCACCGTCTCGGCACTGGAGATGCCTTCGATCAGCAGCACGAACTCGTCGCCGCCCAGCCGCGCCACGGTGTCGGTGTCGCGCCGCAGGGTCTGGCGGATACGCCGGGCAACCTCTTGCAGCAGCTCGTCGCCGACCTCGTGGCCGAAGGTGTCGTTGACCGCCTTGAAGCCGTCCAGATCCATGAACACCACCGCCAGCCGGCTGTCCTCGCGCTGGGCCAGCGCCAAAGCATGGCCGAAGCGGTCCAGAAACAGCGCCCGGTTGGGCAAGCCGGTCAAGGCGTCGTGATAGGCCAGATGCCGCACCTGCTCTTCGTTGCTGCGCAGCTCGGTGATGTCGCGGAAGACGCTGACATAGCGCAAGGGCTTGCCGTCCGGGCCGTCGATGCGGTTGATGGTCAGCCATTCCAGATAGGCTTCGCCGCATTTCTTGCGGTTCCATATCTCGCCCTGCCAAACGCCGCTTTGCAGCAGAGACATCCACATGCCGTCATAGAAGTCGATACCGTGGCGGTCGGACTTCAGCAGACTGGGCCGCTGCCCCAAGGCCTCGCGGGAGGAATAGCCGGTGATCAGGGAAAAGGCCGGATTGACCGACAGGATCTGGCCGGAGGCATCGGTGACCAAGACGCCTTCCTGGGTGTTGTGAAAGACGCTGGCCGCCAGCTCCAGCTCCTGGTTCGCCGATTGCAGCTCGCCGGTGCGTTCGCTGACCTTGGTCTCCAACTCCTCCGCGCGGCGCTGCTGGGCGATGGCCTCGCGCTGCTGATGGCCGATCTGCAGGATCATCAAGCCGCCCGAAATCAGCAAGAGGATGGTCGCCAGCCCCGCCATGGTCAGCATCTGGGCCGCATGGCTGCGGGCCCCCGCCAGCACCTCGTCCACCGGCAGGCCGACGGTGATGACCACGGGATAATTGTCCAGCTTGGAATAGCCGATGATCCGCTCGACCCCGTCCAGGGTCGTCACCCGGCGATAGGTTCCCTGCGGCGGCGCCACTGCATCTTGGAACGGCGCCGCGGTCACGCCCCGGCCCAGGAACGGCATCGGCTGCGGGAAGCGGGTCAGGACGACGCCGTCATCCTTGAACACGGTTGCGGTATAGCTTTTCCCCGACAGGGCGAAGGCGCCAAAATTTCCCAGCCGCACCGGATCGATAGCCATGACCACCAGCCCGTCGAAGCTGCGATTCTTGATGATCGCCTTCGAGGCATGCACCGACCATTGCTGCGACAGCCGCCCCTTGGTGGGCGCGCCCAGAAACATCTGCCGTCCGGGATGTTCGCGATGGGCCAGAAAATGAGGCCGATCGGCGATGCTGACCGGCTCGGGCGGCAGGGCCTGGGTCGAAGCGATCAGCCGCCCATCCTTGTCGGCAATGCTTAAGATGACGCCCAGATTGCCGCTGATCTGATTGAAATTGTTGAAGGCGCGGCGCATTTCCGTCTCGTCGACATCGCCATCCGCCCAGGTATCGGCAATGTTCGACAGAACCAGATCGAGATTGCGCATCACCGAACCGATATTCTCGGCATAAGCCCGTGCCAGCACCTCGGTCTCGCGCTCGGCCTCGGCTACGGCCCTGACCTCGCCGCCATGCAGCAAGGCGATCACCATCAACCACAGCCCCAGGGTCACCAACAGCAGCAGCACGCCCGCATTCATGCGCAAGGCGTCCAATCGCCGGATTCGTTCCCCGGATCGGCCGTAGGCCAGGCTCATGCAGCGGCTCTCCGCAGTTTGATCAGACGCGCCGACGCCAGAACCAGCGCCGCCCCCGCCAGAGAGGTGGCCAAATGCAGGAATTCGGGCAGGGTCTCGACCCAGTCCTTGATCAAGCTATCGTCGGGACCGATTTCGCCGGCGATCCAGCCCAGCAGCGCACCGCCCGCCTGGATCAGGATGGGAAAGCGATGCAGCAACGCCCCCACCAGCTTGCTGCCGAACATCACCAGCGGAATGCTTAACAGCAGACCGAACACCAGCACTCCGACATTGCCCTTCGCCACCGCCGACAGAGCCACCACATTGTCGAGGCTCATCACCAGATCGGCGGTCAGGATCAGCCCGACCGCGGCCCAGAAGCCGGTGGCCTGCTTGCCGCCGCCGTCCTCGTCCTTTTCCTCGTCGATGATCAGCTTGACGGCGATGACCAGCAGCGCCGCCGATCCCGCCAGCTTCAGACCCGGCAAGGTCAGCAGCATGCCCAGCACCACCGCCAGCAGGATCCGCATGGCGACCGCACCGAAGGTGCCCACCAGCATGGCCTGACGCATCTGACGGGGCGGCAGGGACCGGCAGGCCAGGGCGATCACCACGGCGTTGTCGCCGCCCAGCAGCAAATCGATCAGCGCCACCTGGAAGATCACACCGATATTCGCAACATCGAAAATGCCAGCCATCTCACCAACCCGAATTCAGCCTCTTAGCAGGAAACATATCTTATATGCGCAGCACAATCATTATCCGGTTATTCGGGATTATCCGGTTATTCGCCATGAGGCTGAGCCCACAGCGACACAACCCTCTGCGGCTGCTTGGGATGATTCGACTATATGTTGGTTTTCCCGCCCCTATCGCCGCTCAAAGCCCGGAAACCCGCCAACCCCAAGAGTCTTATGGTCTTGCCCAAGCCCTTGGCAAAGCGTATTTTCCGTAGGTTTCGGGCGGTGGGGCTGCCCGAATGCAGCGCGTGGACGGGCCGTGGACGGGCCGTCCTGGGGAACGCGCGAAAGACAGAGCGACAATGGGGACAATGTCGCCGGTGAGGGGAAGGTAATTTGAACCTGCGGGCTTTTGTCATCGATGACTCCCGAACTGTGCGCGTCCGCGTGCGCAAGTTATTGGAGAGCAATGGCGACGCCACATTCGAGGTGATGGACGCCGACGACGGCACGACCGCCCTCAAGATGCTGGACAAGACCCCCCACGATCAGCTGCCCGACGTCATCTTGCTGGACCGCAACATGCCGCGCATGTCGGGCGACGCCTGCATCACGATTCTGAAGTCCGATCCGGTCTGGAAGACCATTCCCGTCATCTTCCTGACCGCCCAGGCCGACAAGGCCGAGATCGTCAAGGGCCTGTCCCAGTTGGGGGCCGACGACTATCTGCCCAAGCCCTTCGATGCCGGAGAAATGCTGGCCCGCGTCAAGTCCCTGGCCCGCATGAAGAAAGCCGAGGACGAAACCCGCAAGCTGACCGCCAATCTGGAACGCGCCCTGGAGGCTCAGCGCAAGGCCTATGCCGAGCTGAAGACCACCAAGATCGAACTGGCCGAGACCCAGGCGGTGGCGGTGATGACCCGCGCCTTTGAGAAATTCGTCCCCAAGCAGTTCTTGCAGCGCATCGCCCCCGACGGCATCGAGAAGGTCAAGCCCGGCAATGTCCAGGCCAACACCATCACGACGCTGTTCAGCGACCTGCGCTCCTTCACCACCATTTCCGAAGGCATGACGCCGCCCCAGCTGTTCGCCTTTCTGAACGATTACATGGCCCAGATGCAGGTTCCCATCGATCAGGAAGGCGGCTTCGTCGACAAATTCATCGGCGACGCCATCATGGCCCTGTTCGACCAGGACGGTGCCGCCCAGGCCGACGCCGCCGTCAAGGCCGCCATCGGCATGCAGCTGCGCCTGCGGGAATGGAATGCCAGCCGCCAGGGCCCGCCCGACTTCCCGGTGGCCGCCGGGGTGGGCATCCATACCGGCACCGTCATGCTGGGCACCCTGGGCAGCAGTACCCGCGTCGATTCCACGGTGATCGGCGACGCCGTCAATCTGGCCTCGCGGGTCGAGGGCCTGACCAAGCATTACGGCGCCCGCATCATCATCACCGAAGACACATGGGCCTTGCTGGATCACAGCCTGTTCGAGGCCCGCGAGCTGGACAGCGTGTCCGTCAAGGGCCGCCACGCGCCGGCGGTGATCCACGAGATCTATCAAGACCTGCAAGGCGAGGAACTGGACGCCCATCGCCGCCTGTGCGAGGCCTTTGCCCCCGCCCTGAAGCTGTACCGCAGCCGCGATTTCAAGAAAGCCCGCACCGGCTTCCAGGCCTGCCTGAAGCTGAATGCCGCCGATGTCGCCGCAAGCATGTATGTCGAGCGCTGCGACTATTACGCCAAGTCACCGCCCCCCGAAGACTGGGACGGCTCTTTCACCATGAAGAGCAAGTGAGGCGGCCATGAGCGACGACACCCAGGAAATGCGCGCGATCTTCCTCGAAGAAATGGCCGAGCTGGTCCAGGACATCGAGGGCGACCTGCTGCAGCTGGAAAGCGCCCCCAGCAATCGCGGGCTGGTGGACCGGCTGTTCCGCAACCTGCACACCATCAAGGGCGGCGCCGGCATGGCCGGGCTAGACGCCCTGTCCCACTATACCCACGCCGTCGAGAACATGCTCGACGAGGTCCGCAAGGGCAGCCTGGCCATGTCCTCGGCGCTGGTGTCGCTGCTGCTGGAAGGGCTGGACTGCCTGAAGGGCTTCATGGCCGAAGCCCTGGGCGAAGCCCCCCTGGACCAGAACGCCGTCGCCACCAGCCACGCCCGCATCCTGGCCGCCATGGGCAAGGGCGCCGCGCCGGCGGCTGCGCCGTCCCCTCCCCCACCGCCGCCACCGCCGCCTCCCCCACATCCCGAGCCTGCCCCGGTTGCCGCGCCAGAACCCATCGTCCCAGAACCCATCGTCCCGGAACCCATCCCCCCATCGGACCCGATCATCATCGAGCACGAGAAGTTCACCTATGTGATCCAGGTCTTCTCGCAGCCCGACTTCCTGCCGCTGCCTTCCGAGCGGGATGCGTTGGAAGCCTCGCTGGGCCAGCTGGGCGATCTGCTGGGCATTTCCCACGAGCACAGCCTGCCGCCCATGGAGAAGCGCCGGTCCGAGGATTATTACCTGTGGCACAGCCTGCATCTGGTGACCGAGGACAGCCGCGCCGCCTTGGACGGCGCCCTGGGCGATTGGCCGCTGCGGCATAAGGTCGTGGTCAAGGAAATGACCCTGCTGCCCAGCGCCCCCGACAATCAGGCCCAGATCGATTCCGCCGTCGATGGCGTCGAAAGCAATGTGCTGGCGCCCTGCGCCCCGACGCCGGTGGTGCCTGCGCCGACTCCGGCTCCACCGCCTCCCCCTGCCACACCGTCGCCCCCGGCCGACCCGGCCCCGCCGCCCCCGGCCGAGCCTGCCCCGCCCCCCATGGTGCCGCTGCGCAAGGCTCCGCCCGTCGCCCCAGCCCCGGCCCCAATCCCGGCCCCATCCCCGGCAACCGCGCCCGCCGCCGCACCCGAGGCGGTGCAGAAGCTGTCTTCGATCCGCGTCGATACCGGCAAGCTGGACAAGCTGGTCAATCTGGTGGGCGAGCTGATCACCGTCGAAGCCCGCCTCGACAGCTTCCATCACACCCTGGAAGGCGCGGATCAGGGCATGGCCGAGGATCTGCAGGGCATTCTGGACGACAGCGCCCGCACCCTGCGCGAATTGCAGGATCAGGCCATGACCATCCGCATGGTGCCGATTGGCGGCGCCTTCGATCCCATGCAGCGGCTGGTGCGCGATTATTGCCGCGATTCCGGCAAGCAGATCCGCCTGAACGTGCTGGGCCGCGACACCGAGGTCGACAAGAAGGTGTCGGAGCAGATCAGCGGTCCGCTGAAGCATCTGATCCGCAATTCCCTCGACCACGGCATCGAGCTGCCCGAGGACCGCATCGCCGCCGGCAAGCCTCCCGAGGGCGAGATCACCCTGGCCGCCTATCACCAATATGGCCTGATCATCATCGAAGTGAAGGATGACGGACGCGGCATCGATGTGGAAAAGGTGATCGCCTCGGCCAAGGCCAAGGGCATCATCGACGAGCATCGCGAACTGTCCGAGCGCGAGGCGCTGGAGCTGATCTTCGCCCCCGCCGTCTCGACCGCCAAGGCCGTCACCGAGGTCTCGGGACGCGGCGTCGGCATGGATGTGGTCAAGCGCGACATCGAGGCCCTGCGCGGTACCGTCGAGATCACCAGCAGCCTGGGCAAGGGCACCACCATGACGGTGCGCATCCCGCTGACCCTGTCGATCATCGACGGGCTGATGGTCACGGTGGGCGAACAGGGCTACATCATCCCCCTCTCGTCGGTCGAGGAATGCGTCGAGCTGCTGCCCGGCACCGTCGCCGAGGGATCGAGCAACTTCCTCGACATCCGCGACGAGCTGGTGCCCTTCCTCAGGCTACGCAGCCTGTTCGGGGTCAAGGGCGCACCGCCGCCGGTCGAAAAGGTGGTGATCGTCTCGACCGGCGAACGCCGCATCGGCCTGGTGGTTGATCACCTGTTGGGCGATCGCCAGACCGTCATCAAATCCCTGAGCCGTCTGCATAAGGACATCAGCTGCTTCTCGGGCGCCACCATCCTGGGCGACGGCAGCGTGGTGCTGATTTTGGACGTCTTGCATCTCATCGAATTCGGTCAAAGCCGCGAAGAGCGGCTGCGGGCGTTGTGATACGGAAAATGCCATGGTTGTGAAATTGCCTTCGGACAGCACCCAGATCCTTACCGTCGGTATCGGCAGCGAGATCTTCGCCATTCCCGCCGAGCTGGTGCGCGAGATTTTGGATGTCGGGCCGGTGACGCCGGTACCGACCGCCCCGGCCTTTGCCGGCAATCTGATCAATGTGCGCGGCCGCGTGGTGCCGTTGGCCAATCTGCGGCTGCGCTTCGGCCTGCCGCCGGTGCCGCCGACCGAGGACACCCGCATCGTGGTGCTGGAGATCACCCTGGAGGGCGAACCCAGCGTGGTCGCCATCCTGGCCGACAAGGTCTACGAAGTGACGCAGCTGGACGAAGTCGTCGCCGCCGAGGTGCCCAAGGTGGGCATGCGCTGGCGGCCTGAATTCGTCCGCGCCATCGGACGCCGCAACGGGCAGTTCGTGATGGTGCTGGATATCAGACATGTATTCGAGACGACCGGACAGGTCGTCGAAGCGGATTGAGCGGGAGACGAAGACTATGGCTTTCACCATCAAGGCCAAGCTGGGCCTGGCATTCGGGGCGATCATTCTCTTCACCACGGCTTCGTCCCTGGTGGCCCTGAACGGTCTGTCGAATCTCAACGGCGGCATCAGCCGCATCGTCAGCCAGTCCGCCCCGCGCGAGAAACTGGCCACCGAGCTTCAGCGCGACATGAGCACGCTGCAACGCTATGAGCGGGCCTATCTGCTGATGACCTCGGCCGAGGACATCACCACTTACGACAAGCGGATGCTGGAAACCCGCGGCAGCATCAAGGGCCGGCTGGACCAGTTGCGCAAGCTTTCGGACGAGGCCGGCGCCAAGAAGGTCGCCGCCGTCGAGGAGACCTTCAACCAGTATATCCCCTTCGAAGACAAGCTGCGGGAACTGGGCCGTGTCCATTCCAACGGCGTTGCCAGCGACATGCTGCAAAAGGAGCTGAAGCCGCTCACGGTGACCTTCATTCAGGTTTTGTCGCCCCTGACCGCCCTGGCTGAAAATCCCAAGGCTACGCCGGAGCAGGTTCGCATCTCCGAGCGCGTCCGGCTGCTGGAATTCACCTGGGACGAAGTGGGCGGCGCCGTGCGCGAGGCCATCATCGCCAATACCGATGAGGACACCGAAGCCGCCCTGAAGGACGTTCCCCAGCTTCTGAACCGCGTTCATATCCTGCAAAGCTCGATCACCGGCATGCTGACCATCGATGCCGACCAGCGGGCCTTCGACGAGGCCATGCGCAAATATGACGCGCTGGAGCCTCTGGCGCTCAAGATCATGGAGTGGACCCGCAAGAATACCGAGGTCAAGGCGCTGGAGCTGACCCAGACCCAGCTGCGTCCGCAAAGCCAGAAGATCAACGACGCCCTGAACGCCATCGCCGCCGAATCCGAAAGCGGCATGGATCAGGACCGCCTGAGCGCCGAGCAAAGCTATGGCGCCATCCGCGCCACCGTGCTGACCGCCATCATCGCCTCGCTCTGCGCCGGCATCGGCGCCGCCTTGTTCCTGGCGCTGTCCATCAGCGGCAATATCCGCCGCGCCGTCGGACTGGCCCAGGCGGTTTCGCTGGGCGATCTGTCGCAAAGCGTCAAGGCCACCAGCCAGGATGAACTGGGCGATCTGGTGGACTCCCTGAACCGCATGGTCGCCAATCTTCAGACCGTCGCCGATGTCGCCGACGAACTGTCCAAGGGCAATCTGAATGTGAAGACCCAGCGTCGCTCGGACCGCGACGTTTTGGGCATCGCCCTGGAAAGCATGATCGAGCGCCTGCGCAAGGTGGTCTCGGACGCCAGCCAGTCCTCGCATTCGGTGTCCTCGGGCAGCGCCCAGCTGTCGGCCAGCGCCGAGCAGTTGAGCCACGGCGCCACCGAACAGGCCGCCGCCGCCGAGGAAGCCTCGTCGGCCATGGAAGAAATGGCCGCCAACATCAAGCAGACCGCCGACAATGCCGGCCAGACCGAACGCATCGCCCGCCAGTCGGCCAAGGATGCGCAAGTCACCGGCGAAGCCGTCACCAAGACCGTGTCGGCCATGCAGACCATCGCCAGCAAGATCACCATCATCCAGGAAATCGCCCGCCAGACCGACCTTCTGGCCCTGAACGCCGCCGTCGAGGCGGCCCGCGCCGGCGAGCATGGCAAGGGCTTCGCGGTGGTCGCCTCGGAAGTCCGCAAGCTGGCCGAGCGCAGCCAGCGCGCCGCCACCGAGATCAGCACCCTGTCCTCGGAAACCGTGGGCGTCGCCACCGAAGCCGGCGAGATGCTGACCCGTCTGGTGCCCGACATCAAGAAGACCTCGGAACTGGTCGAGGAAATCTCGGCCGCCTGCCGCGAACAGGATATCGGCGCCGATCAGGTCAACACCGCCATCCAGCAGCTGGACAAGGTGATCCAGCATAATGCCTCGGCCTCCGAGCAGATGTCGGCCACCTCGCAGGAACTGTCGGCCCAGGCCGATCAGTTGCAATCGATGATCGGCTTCTTCCGGGTCGACGATGTCGGCCAGCATGCCCATCGCCCCGTCGCCAAGCCGGCGGTCAAGCTGCCTGCTCCCAAGCCTGCCGCCGCCAAACCTGCGGCTCCGGTGAAGGTCGCGGCTCCTGCCTCTTCCCCGGCGCCGTCCCCGGCGGCTGCCCCAGCAGCTCCCTCGGCGGCTCCTAAGGACAATGGCAAGGGCTTCACCCTTGATCTGGGCGGCGACGACGACGACCAGCATTTCCATCCCTATTGACGGCGGGACCGGCCATGAACCGCAGCGCAAACCCCATCAAGACCTTCAGCGTCGTCACCCTCGGCGTCGGCGACGAGGTGTTCGCCGTCGAAGTCGAGATGGTGCGCGAGATCCTGGATCACATCCCGGCCTCGCGCCTGCCCAATGCTCCCCCGTTCCTGATCGGGGTGATCGATGTGCGCGGCAGCACCGTGCCGGTCATCGATCTGCGCCGCAAGCTGGGTCTGGAGCCCGAGCCCCCCACCCCCAACACCCGCATCCTGGTGCTTGAGGTCATGCTGGGCGAACGCCAGCTTTTGATCGGCCTGCAGGCCGACCGCGTCTTCGAAGTGGCCGAGTTCGAGGAAAAGGACCTTGAGACCGCCCCCGATTTCGGCATCAACTGGAAGTCGGAATATATCAAGTCCATCGCCCGGCTGCGGGGCGAGTTCGTCATCATCTTCGACATGCACCGCCTATTCGCCTCGGAAGAGGTGGTGGCGCTGTGCCGGGTTCCGTGACGGCGCCCGCGCCCATCTGCATGCCAGGCTTCGCCGACGCGCTCGGCGAGGCTGATTTCGCACGTCTGGCCGCCTTCATCAATTCCCATGCCGGCATCAAGATGCCGCCCTCGAAGCGCAGCTTCCTGGAGGGCCGCCTGCGCCGGCGGGTGATCGCCCTGGGCTTCGCGACCTTCAACGATTATTGCCGCCATCTGTTCGACGGCAACGGCCTGAGCCAAGAGGCCGTGCATCTGATCGACTGCGTCACCACCAACAAGACCGACTTCTTCCGCGAACCCCACCATTTCGACTATCTGGCGCAATCGGTGCTGCCGGACATGATGGGCTGGGGCAACGGACAGCCCATGCGACTGTGGAGCGCCGGCTGCTCCAACGGCGCCGAGCCCTATACCATGGCCATGGTCTGCGAGGACTTCGCCCAGACCAAGCCGCAATTCCGCTACGAGATCATCGCCTCGGACATCAGCGTCAGCATGCTCCAGCATGCCAGCCGGGCCATCTATCCCCATCACGAGATCGAGCCGGTGCCGGTCGAGATGCGCAAACGCTATCTGCTGCGCAACCCCGAGAAAAACACCGTGCGCATCCGCCAGGAACTGCGGGGCAAGGTCAGCTTTGCTCACATCAATCTGATGGATCAGGTTTACGGCCTGCGCCAGCCGATGGATGTGATATTCTGCCGCAACCTGCTGATCTATTTCGACAAGCCGACCCAGCAGGCGGTCCTGGAAAAGCTGTGCGCCCATCTGAAGACGGGCGGCACGCTGTTCCTGGGCCATTCCGAAAGCATCACCGGCATGGACCTTCCGCTGAAAAGCCGCGGAGCAACCATCTTCATGAAGGAATAGGCGATGCCCAAGCTGAAGGTCCTGATTGTCGACGACTCGGCCACCGTGCGGGCCACCATGACCGAGGTGCTGTCCTCGGACCCCGAGATCGAAGTCATGGGCGCCGCCGCCGATCCCTATCACGCCGCCAAGCTGATCCAGGAAGAAGTCCCCAACGTCATCGTGCTGGATGTGGAAATGCCCCGCATGGACGGCATCACCTTCCTGCGCAAGCTGATGGCCCAGCGGCCCTTGCCGGTGGTGATGTGCTCGTCGCTGGTCGAGGAGGGCTCGCAGGCGCTGATGGACGCCCTGGACGCCGGCGCCGTCGACATCATCTTGAAGCCCAAGATGGGCACCCGTGATTTCCTGCTGGAATCCCAGACCCGCATCTGCGACGCCGTCAAGGCCGCCGGGATCGCCCGCCTGCGCAAGAAGGAAAAGGTCTTCGGCACCCTAAGCGGCCGCGAAGTGCCGCCCAAGCTGTCCGCCGACGCCGTGCTGCCCAAGCCCACCGGCTGGGCCTCGATCAAGACCACCGAGAAGGTGGTCTGCATGGGGGCCTCGACCGGCGGCACCGAAAGCTTGCGGGTGGTGCTGGAACGGCTGCCCGCCGACAGCCCCGGCATCTGCATCGTCCAGCATATGCCGGAAAGCTTCACCAACGCCTTTGCGCGCCGCCTGAACGGCCTGTGCGATGTCGAGGTCAAGGAAGCCGAGGACGGCGATACCGTCACCCGTGGCCGCGTGCTGATCGCGCCGGGCAACAAGCATATGCTGCTTCAGCGCAGCGGCACCCGCTATTATGTCGAGGTCAAGGACGGCCCGCTGGTGACCCGCCACCGCCCCTCGGTGGATGTGCTGTTCCGCTCGGCCGCTCATAGCGCCGGCGGCAACGCGGTCGGCGTGCTGATGACCGGCATGGGCGACGACGGCGCTCAGGGTCTGTTGGAAATGCGCCAGGCCGGCGCTTATACCGTCGCCGAGGACGAAAGCACTTGCGTCGTCTTCGGCATGCCCAAGGAAGCCATTGCCCGCGACGCCGCCATGGGCGTCGTGCCTCTTCACGACATTGCCGCCGAGATCCTGAACCTGTGTCGCTAGAAAACGCCTCCGCCAAGATCTTCCGCCAGGAAGCCGAGGAACTGTTCGAGCAGTTGGAACAGGGCCTGCTCGACCTTGAGCAGCGGCCCGACGACGGCGAACTGGTATCGTCGATCTTCCGCGCCCTGCACACCATCAAGGGCTCGGGCTCGGTGTTCGGCTTCGATGCCCTGACCGAATTCACCCATCATGTCGAGACGGTCTATCACAAGGTCCGCAGCGGCGAGGTGGTCTCCAGCCGCCCGCTGATCGAGGCCACCCTGGCGGCGAAGGATCATATGCGCGGCCTGCTGGACGGTAGCGCCCAGCCCGAGGCCGGGGCCGCCTTGCTGGACAGGCTGCTCAAGGCCGCCGAGACCGGCAGCAGCGCCGCCGCCGCCAGCGCCGAGCAACCGCTGCGGCGCTATCGCGTCGCCTTCACCCTGGGCGACAATGCCGCCGCTTACGGCACCGACCCCGCCGCCCTGATCGAGGAACTGCTGGCCCTGGGCCAAGGCACCATCGAAGGGGCGACGCCCCCCAACAAGATCGCCCCCGACGCCACCGCCGAAGAGCGCAGCTTCGCCCTGACCCTGGATTGCCGCATCCCGGTGTCCGAGATCGAGGATGTGTTCCTGTTCATCCGCGACAGCACCGAGCTGAGCATCGAAGAGCTGCCGCCCCCCAGCATCGCCGCCACCCCTCCGGCCAAGGCCGCCGGCGCCGCCGACCCCATGGAAGCGGTGGTCAAGGTGGGCTCGGGCCGCATCGACGCCCTGATGGATCAGGTGGGCGAGCTGGTGATCATCGAAGCCCGCCTGCGCTCGCTGGCGCAATGGAAGCAAGACCCGCTGATCCTTCAGGTCTCGGAAGAGATCGAACGCATCACCGGCGCTCTGCGCGAAACCAGCATGAGCATCCGCATGGTCAGCATCGGCTCGCTGTTCGGCCGCTTCCGCCGGGTGGTGCGCGACATCTCGCGCGATCTCGGCAAGGATCTGCGCCTGATCACCGAAGGCGAAGAGACCGAGCTGGACAAGGCGCTGGTGGAAAAGCTGCATGATCCCCTGATGCATCTGGTCCGCAACTCGGCCGATCACGGGCTGGAAAGCGCCGAGGAACGCCGCGCCGCCGGCAAGCCGGAACAGGGCACCATCCATCTGTCGGCCCGCCATGTCGGCGCCGAGGTGCTGATCTCGGTCAGCGACGACGGCCGCGGCCTGGACCTGGAGCGCATCCGCGAAAAGGCCATCGCCAACGGCCTGATTACCTCGGAAGACGAGCTGGAGCGGTCCGAGCTGCATGACCTGATCTTCCGCCCCGGCTTCTCGACCGCCCAGCGGATCTCGAACCTGTCGGGGCGCGGGGTCGGGCTGGATGTGGTCAAGACCGCCGTCGAATCCCTGCGCGGCCTGATCGAAATCAGCAGCGAACCCGGCCAGGGCACCACCATGACCATGCGCCTGCCCCTGACCCTGGCCATCATCGACGGCCTGATGGTGCGGGTGGACGGCCATCGCTATGTCATCCCGCTGTCAGTGGTCGAGGAATGCGTCGAGCTGCCCCCCGGCGGCGCGCCCGAGGACAGCAATTTCCTCTCCCTGCGCGACGAGCTGGTGCCGTACCTGCGGCTGCGCGACGTCTTCGCCTGCCGCGAGCAATCCGCCGGCAAGGAAATGGTGGTGATCGTCGCCACCGCCGATCAGCGCATCGGCCTGGTGGTGGATGAACTGCTGGGCGGCCATCAGACCGTGGTGAAATCCCTGAGCCGCCTGCATCGGCATTTGTCTTGCTGGTCGGGCGCCACCATCCTGGGGGATGGCCGGGTGGCCCTGATCCTGGATGTGCTCAACCTGATCGCCCTGCGCCAAAACCAAGAAGAAAGCGTCCGCAAAGACCTGGAGTCGGCCCATGAAGATTAAGACCGTCCTCGGACTGATGACGGCCATGACCCTTGGCGTCATCCTGGTGATGTCCGGCCTGTTGATCAATGACCGCATCGCCGACGCCCGCGCCGCCGAAAAGGCCTCGGCCTATGTGGATGTGCTGGCCGCCCTGACCAGCATCTCGGAAAGCCTGGCGCCCGAGCGCGGCGCCACCGTGGTGGACATCAAGGGCCGCGACAAAGCCACCCATGACCCGGTGCTGGCCGCCCGCGCCAAGGCCGACGGCGCGGTGAGCGCCGCCGTCGGGCTGATCAAGACCTCCAGCCTGGACGAGCGCCAGGAAATCCTGTCCACCATCCAGGAATTCCAGAACGGACTGGCCGCCATCCGCACCCGCGCCGACGAAGCCGCCGCCGGCGACATCAAGGCCAGCGACCGCTATCTGAACGAACTGTTCCCCCTGACCAACGGCCTCGGCCAGCTGAGCAGCCGCATCGAGCGCAAGCTGTTCAACGCCGCCCCGGCGGTCGGCAATGTCGCCGCCCTGGCCCAGGTCAACTGGCAGTTCCGCGATATCGCCGGACGGCGCGTCACCCTGTTCACCTCGGTGATCGCCAACCGCCAGCCCATGACCTCCGCCTTCTTCCAGCAATTGGCGACGATGGATGGCGGCATCGAGCAAATTTGGCAGCGGCTGCTGCTGGTGGCCGACGCCTCGGACGCCTCGCCCTCGCTGCATGCCGCCGTGCAAAAGGTCCGCAGCGACTATATGGAGCCCTTCGCCACCGTCCGCGCCCGCGCCATCGCCCATGGGGCCGAGGGCGATTACGACATGGATGGGCTGGAATGGCGCAAGCAGACCATTCCCATGCTGGCCGCCGTGATGTCCATCCGCGACGCCGCCGTGACCGAGGCCCGCCAGATCGCCGCCAACAATTACGCCTCGGCCATGCATGACGTCGAACTGACCCTGGCCCTGCTGGCCCTGGCCCTGGCGGTCATGCTGATCTCGGCCCTGGTGCTGCGCTGGCGGGTCAGCAAGCCTTTGGAGGCCATGACCGACTGCCTGGGCCGGATGGCCGAGGGGCATCAGGCCCTGAGCATTCCCCATTCCGGCCGCCAGGACGAAATCGGCCAGATGGCGGTGGCGATGGAAACCCTGATCCGCCATCTGTCCGCCTTGACCTCGGCCGCCACCCAGATCGCCGACGGCAATCTGACGGTCCAGATCGACACGGTGTCCGAGCATGACGCCCTGGGCAAGACCTTGCGCCGCATGGTCGAGCAACTGGCCCTGATCGTCGGCGAAAGTTCCGACGCCGCCTGGGAACTGTCGGGCGTCGCCAGCCGCGTCTCGGACACCGCCGTCCAGCTGAATGCCGGCGCGGTGGAACAGGCCAAGACCGCCAGCCGATCCAGCACCGCCATCGACCAGATGGCCGCCAATATCCAGGAAACCACCCAGAACGCCCTGGCCTGCGAAAAGATCGCCAAGGCCTCGACCGACAGCGCCCGAGTCTGCTCGACCTCGGTCAGCAGCGCCCTGGCCGCCATGCAGGACATCGCCAAGAAGATCGGCATCATCCAAGACATCGCCCGCCAGACCGACCTGCTGGCCCTGAACGCCGCCGTCGAGGCGGCGCGGGCCGGCGAGCATGGCAAGGGCTTCGCGGTGGTCGCCTCGGAGGTCCGCAAGCTGGCCGAACGCAGCCAACGCGCCGCCACCGAGATCAGCGCGCTGTCGACCGAAACCACCTCGCGGGCGACCGAGGCCAGCGCCATGCTGACCTCGCTGCTGCCCGACATCCGCGACACCTCGGAGCGCGTGGCCCGCATCACCAATTTCTGCCGCGAACTCAATATCGGCGCCGAGCAGATCAATCACGAGATCCACACCCTGGACGGCATCTCGCAGATGACCGCCAAGTCGTCCGAGGAAATGTCGGAAAGCTCGGACAATCTGCGCGAACATGCCGATCGGCTGTCGGAAGCTATTTCACACTTCCAACTGGCATAAATGTTGGTACGCCTTTTCTTTCACCCCGCGATTGATTACCATCCCGCCAGGGATGGGACCTGACTGGAAGACGATACCGCCGTGGGCTTGGATGCTTTCCGCCTGGTTTCCCGCCGTTGCGCCTGGATTGTCCTGACCGCGCTCACGCTGGTATTCTGTGTGCTCCCAGCCTGGGCCGACGACGAGCCGCAGGCGATTCCCCGCCCCAACCCAGAGATTTTGCGTCAGCTGCGCCAAGGCGGCCTGACCCTTTATTTCCGTCACGGCGCCACCGATGTCAGCCATCCCGACCGCATGCCGCTGGTGGATCTGAACGATTGCGCCACCCAGCGCCAGCTGTCGGACAAGGGACGGGCGCAGGCCAGCCATATCGGCGAGATGCTGACGGCCCTGCGCATTCCCGCCGGCCCGGTCCTGGTCAGCCCCTTCTGCCGCACCCAAGAGACGGCGCGAAGCCTGGGCCGCCCCTTTACCGTCAGCAAATTGCTGATGCCCTCGTCCAACCTGACCAGCGACGAGATGGCTCCGGTGATGGAGCAATTGCGCCAATTGCTGGCCGAGCCGGTGCCCGCCGGTCAGGTCCGCATCCTGGTCTCTCACAGCACCAATTTGAAGGACGCCGCCAATCTGTTCCTGAAGCCCGAGGGCAGCGCCCTGGTGATCAAGGGCGATGGAGGGAAGGTTTTTTCGGTGCTGGCGCTGATCCAGCCGGATGACTGGGACATGCTGGCCGCCGCCGCCAAGGGGAAAGAGTGAAACGTCGGACCTTCTTCCGCTGGTTCTTCTTCCCCGCCGCCATGTCCGTGGGGCTGATCGGCTGCCTGTTCCTGTGGCTGAGCACCGATCTGGGGGAACGGCTGGACTTCCTGTCCGGCGAGCAACGCAGCGCCATCGACGATGTCTCGCGGGTGACCGAGCTGAACGAGCGGCTGGCCCGCCTGCATGGCGATGTCATGGAGACCCTGACCGCCGCCGCCGACGGACGGATCGACGAGGAAAAGGTCTACGAGGCCCACCGCCATTTCCTCGACGGCTTCGCGGTGATGCGCAAGGAAGTCGCCGACACCGTCGCCCTGGCCAGCAACCGCTTCGACAATGACGCCGAGGTCAAGGCCTTGGGCGGGTTGGTGCAGGCTTCCTTCGACAGCTATGCCAATCAGGTCGGCATGGCCACCGAGATCGCCTCGGTCGATACCCGTACCGCCAGCCGCCATATGCAGGAAGCCTGGACGCAATATCTGACCTTCTCGAAATATCTGCAGACCCTGCGCCAGCAGCATCTGTCGATGATCAAGACCAACATGGGCAGCGTGCGGCGCATCTTCGACGGCACCATCACCCAGGTGGCCGCCGTGGTGGCGGTGTTCCTGCTGGCGGTGCTGGGCCTGTCCTATGCCGTCTCGACCATGATCAGCGGCAAGCTGGACATCCTGACCGACGCCATGGCCGAACTGAGCGGCAAGCCCGAGCGCGACCCCGACATGACGCGGGTGACGCTGCTCAGCGTCACCGACGGCGGGCTGGGCGATCTGGCCAAATCGGTGCTGGCCTTCCACGACACCTTGGGGGCGCTGAAGCATAACGAAGGCCGTTTGAGCCACTTAGTGGACGCCATCGGCTCGGCGGGCATCGGCATCTTCGTCGCCGATCCCCATTGCCGACTGCGCTATATGAACCAGCAGATGCAGGACTGGTTCGGCGACCGCAGCGGCTCGGCCTGCAATGTCTTCGAATCCCGTGGCTGCGCCGAGGGGCTGGGCTGCGGCCTGAAGGCCGGCAAGGCCGAGGCCGAGGCCGGGCAGCATCGCGCCATCAACCGCGATCTGGATGGGCGCATCTTCGATGTGCTGTCGATTCCCTTCCACGATTATGACGGCGACCGCGGACGGCTGGTGCTGGTGCGCGACGTCACCGCCGAAATCACCGCCGAGGAAAAGCTGAAGGACATGTTCGAAACCATGTCCAATACCCTGGCCGAGCTGGAGCGGTTCACCTTCGTCGCCGCCCATGATCTGCAAGAGCCTTTGCGGCTGTTGATGCTCTATTCCCAAAAGCTGGAGCGCGACTTCGGCGCTCCCCTGCCCGCCGCCGCCCGCGAGGATTTGGATATCGTCAGCAGCTCCGCCGCCCGCATGCGCAATCTGGTCTCGGACCTGCTGCTCTATGCCGGGGTGCAGACCGACAGCAGCACCTTCAAGCCGGTGGACCTGAGCGACGTGGCCTCGACCGCCCTGAAGCTATCTGCGGCGGCGATCCAAGATAGCAAGGCCGAGATCGACCTGACCCCGCTGCCCATCGTCCAAGGCGATGCCGCGCATCTCAGCTCGGTTTTCGTGCATCTGCTGTCCAACGCCGTGAAGTTCCGCAAGGCCGGCATTCCGCCGCGCATCCGCCTGTCGGCCCAGCGCGACGAAGACCGCTGGATCATCTCGGTCCAAGACAACGGCATCGGCATCGCCGCCGAACATCACGACAAGATCTTCGATATCTTCCGCCGCCTGAATGCGCCGCAGAACTATTCCGGCACCGGCCTGGGACTGGCCATGGCTCGGCGGATCATCGAACGCCATGGCGGGCGGATCTGGGTCGATGCCGCCTATCGCGACGGCTGCCGCATCCAGATCGCCCTGCCGGCTCCCGGCTCGATCAGCCCTTGAGGCTGGCGATATCCATGACGAAGCGATATTTCACATCGCTTTTCAGCATACGCTCATAGGCATCCTCGATCTTCTGGGCTGGGATCATCTCGATCTCGGAGACAATCCCCTTCTCGGCGCAGAAATCCAGCATCTCCTGGGTTTCCTTGATGCCGCCGATCAGCGAACCGGCAATGGATTTGCGGCCGAAGATCAGGTTGAACACCGCCGGCGACGGATGATCATGCTCGGGCGCGCCCACCAGGCAGAGGGTGCCGTCCCGCTTCAGCAGGGCGACGAAGGCGTTCAGGTCGTGACTGGCCGCCACCGTATCCAAGATGAAGTGGAAGCTGCCGGTATGTTTGGCCATCTCGTCGGGATTCTTCGAGACCACCACTTCGTCGGCACCCAGACGCAGGGCTTCCTGGCGCTTGGATTCCGAGGTGGTGAAGGCCACCACATGGGCCCCCATGGCATGGGCCAGCTTCAGGCCCATATGGCCCAGCCCGCCGATGCCGACCACGCCGACCTTCTTGCCCGGCCCGGCGCCCCAATGGCGCAGCGGCGAATAGGTGGTGATGCCGGCGCAAAGCAGCGGCGCGACCGCCGCCAGCTGTTCCTTGGGATGGCTGATCTTCAGCACGAACTTCTCACTGACCACGATGCGCTGGCTATAGCCGCCCAGGGTATGGCCGGGAGCGTCGGGGGTGGGGAAGTTATAGGTGCCGGTAAAGCCGTTCTCGCAGAACTGCTCCAGCCCCTCGTCGCAGGATTCGCAATGCTGGCAGCTGTCCACCAGGCAGCCGACACCGACCAGATCGCCGACCTTGAAGCCCTTCACATGATCGCCCACCGCCGAGACGGTGCCGACGATTTCGTGGCCGGGGACGCAAGGATAGAGGGTGCCCGGCCATTCCGAACGCACCGTATGCAAATCGGAATGGCAGACGCCGCAATAGGCGATTTCGATCTGAACATCGTGATGGCCCGGAGCCCGGCGGGTGATGTCCAGGGACTCCAGGGGCTTGTCGGCGGCGTGGGCGCCATAGGCTTTGACGGTCATGGAGGGTTTCCTTTTTCAGGTTACTTACCCGTCAGGGCTTCCAGGGCTTCGGGATAACGCTCGCCCTGCACCAGGGCGGCGGCGGCGTCGATGGCCGACAGGTCTTCTTGGCTTAAGAAAAGCTGGGTCGATCCCAGGTTCTCGTCAAGCCGCGACAGCTTGGTGGTGCCGGGGATCGGCACGATCCAGGGCTTGCGCGACAGCAGCCAGGCCAGGGACACCTGCGCCGGAGTCGCCTTATGAGCAGCGGCGATGCTGGTCAACAAAGCGATCAAAGCCTGATTGGCCGCCATCGCTTCGGGAGCGAAGCGCGGCAGGTTGGCGCGGAAATCGCCGTCACCAAACTGGGTCTTGGCGTCGATGGTGCCGGTCAGGAAGCCGCGCCCCAGCGGGCTATAGGGCACCAAGCCAATGCCCAGCTCTTCCAGCAGCGGCAGAGTCTCGGCCTCGACCTGACGGAACCACAGGGAATATTCGCTTTGCAGCGCCGTCACCTTTTGCACCGCATGGGCGCGGCGGATGGTGGCGGTTCCGGCTTCCGACAGGCCGAAATGCTTGACCTTGCCCTCGCGGATCAGCTCTCCGACCGTGCCGGCCACCTCCTCGATGGGAATATTGGGATCGACGCGATGCTGATAGAACAGGTCCAGCGCCTCGACCCGCAGACGCTTCAGGGACGCCTCGGCCACCGCCCGGATATTGGCGGGGCTGCTGTCCAGCCCGGACCAGCGCTGCTGGCCGGTGGGGTCCAGCTTGAAGCCGAACTTGGTGGCGATCACGATCTGGCCCTTGAAGGGCTCCAGCGCCTCGCCTAGCAGTTCCTCGTTGATGAAGGGGCCATAGACCTCGGCGGTGTCGAAGAAGGTCACGCCCCGCTCGACGGCGCCGCGCAAGACCTTGGTCATCTCGGCCTTGTCCTTGGGCGGGCCGTAGGAAAAGCTCATCCCCATGCAGCCCAGCCCGATGGCCGAAACCATCAGGCCGCTGCGGCCCAGTTCTCGTGTTTGCATTGGCCTCGATCCCCTTGGCGGATTTGTCTGAGCGGGACTCTAGCGCCTGCCATTCCTTTCGATTAGATGGTAAAAGAAACATGCGCTTATGAGGAAAATTCAACAATGCCGCGCGAGAGCCTGAACGATCTGCAAGCCTTCCTGGCGGTCGCCCGCGAAGGCAGCTTCACCCGCGCCGCCGCCCAGATGGGCGTCTCGCCCTCGGCCCTCAGCCATAGCCTGCGGGGGCTGGAAAGCCGCTTAGGCGTGCGGCTGCTGAACCGCTCGACCCGCAGCGTCTCGGCCACCCAGGCGGGCGAACGGCTGCTGACCAGTCTGGCTCCGAAATTCGCCGAGATCGAAGCCGCGCTCGCCCATTTGAGCGAATGGCGGGAAAAGCCCGCCGGGACCATCCGCATCACCACCGTCGATCAGGCCGCCCACACGATCTTGCTGCCCAAGCTGGGACCGCTGCTGCGGGACTATCCCGACATTCATCTGGAGCTGTCGGTGGATTACGCCCTGACCGACATCGTCGCCGAGCGTTTCGATGCCGGCGTGCGCCTGGGCGAACAGGTGGCCAAGGATATGATCGCCGTGCCCATCGGCCCGCCTCAGCGGATCGCCGTCACCGGCTCGCCGGATTATTTCCGCAGCCATCCGACGCCCAAGACGCCCCGCGACTTGCTGGCCCATAACTGCATCAATCTGCGCCTGCCCACCAAGGGCGGCTGTCTGGTCTGGGAATTCGACCGCCAGGGCCAAAGCCTGAATGTGCATGTGGAAGGCCAATTGGTGCTGAACACCGCCGCCATGATCCGCGACGCCTGCCTGGCCGGTCATGGGCTGGCCTATCTGCCCGAGGAATATCTGCTGCCCGGTATCGCCGAGGGCAGGCTGGTGCGGGTGCTGGAGGATTGGTGCGATCCCTATCCCGGCTATCACCTGTATTACCCCAGCCGCCGCCAGCCTTCGGCGGCTTTCAGCCTGCTGGTCGAGGCCTTGCGCTGGCGCGGGTGAACACCACCGTAAGCATAGTGAAAATAGAATGGTTATAAACCATAAGACCCATCGACTTTTGATATAGATCAAACCATCAACCGCCCAGCCCCTGCTATCGTAATCGCTGTCACGGGGGCGTGCAGTCTGACTTTGAGGAGCAAGCGATGGGCGAGCTCGATCAGGAGTTGAGACGGATCAGAGGGGCGGTATGTGATCGTTTCCTGCTGGCCGTGTCGGCACTGGTGCCCCCGATTCTGGTGATCACCTGGGTCCGTTCGATGGAATTCGGCGCCAAGCCGGCCAGTTTGATCCTGGTCGGGCTGGCGCTGCTGCTTTGCCTTGTCGCCATCGCCCGCCATCGGCTGCCGCTTCCCCTGAAGGGCGGCGCCGCCATCACCTGCTTCCTGCTGGGCGGATTGGCCGGACTGATGCAGTTCGGACTGCTGGCCGCCGCCCCCTTGATCCTGCTGGTCGCCCCTTTGATGGGCGCCATTCTGTTCGGACGCCGGATCGGTCTAGCCGTCCTGGGCCTTTGCCTGCTGGGCATGGGGCTGGTGGCGGTGCAAACCATCCAGAGCAGCCGCCTGCCGGGCATGGACCTGGACGCCTATATGCTGTCGCCGGGCGCCTGGGCCAATCTGATGATCACCTTTCTGTTCATCGCCGGCATCGTCAATTACACCTTCCGCGGCCAAAGCGAATCCCTGATCCGGGTGCTGGCCGATTCCCTGAGCAAGGAACGCCAGTTGAGCGAAGCCTTGGTGCAGCAGGCGCAGGCCGAGAAAACAGCCGCCCAATCGCAAAAGGTGGCCTTGGTGGCGCTGGCCGATCTGGCGGAATATCGCGACACCGACACTGGCGACCATGTGCTGCGGGTGGCGCGCATGTCCCACGACATCGCCCGTTTCCTGGTTCGGGCCGGCAAGATCCCGCAAGACCAAGCCGACGAGTTTCTGGAACATATCGGCCAGGCCAGCATCCTGCATGATGTCGGCAAGGTCAGCATTCCCGACTCGATCCTGCTGAAGCCCGGCAAACTGACGCCGGAAGAGCGCACCGTCATGGAGGCCCATGCCGATGCCGGCGGCGCCATTCTGGGCAAGGCCGCCCGCATGCTTCCCGACAGCGTGCATTTCCGCCTCGCCCGCGAGATCGCCAACCATCACCATGAGCATTGGGACGGCTCGGGCTATCCCTCGGGGCTGTCGGGGGAAGCGATTCCCCTCTCGGCCCGCATCGTCGCCGTCTCGGACGTGTTCGACGCCCTAACCGCCCAGCGCCCCTATAAGCAGCCCTGGACCGTCGAGGACGCCACCGATTTCGTGCTGGAACGCTCGGGCAAGCAGTTCGATCCCACGGTGGTTCTGGCCTTCCAGGCGGTGCTGGAGATGCGCAAGGACTGCCCGGTGATCGAATGGTCCGAGGCCATCGCCATCGGCCATCCCGACGTCGATCATGATCACCGCATCCTAGTGCAGCTGGTCAATCAGATCGCCAGTTCGGAACTGGCGGAAGACCCGCCCTCGGTCCGCTATGTGCTGGCCGAACTGATCGACTATACCCGCTATCACTTCGCCCGCGAGGAAGAGCTGCTGCGTGAGGCCGGCTATCCCCAGCTGGGGCCGCATCATCATACCCATGACATGATGATCGAGCAGATTCAGGACCTGCAGGAACGCTTCCAAAGCGGCGACGAGGCCGTGGGCAGCGAACTATCCCAGATCCTGGTGACCTGGCTGGTCAATCACATCATGCAGGAAGACCGGCAATACCGCCCCTGGCTGGTCAAGGCCGTGGAAGCGGCCCAATAGGGCCTATATCCATTTCAGCTTTTTGAGCACGATCCAGCAAAGCGGCATCATCAGGATCATGGCCACGCAGAAGATGGGAAAGGCCAGGGGATTGTCCTTGGCCGGAATGCCGTCGATATTCACCCCCAACATGCCGGCGACGAGGCTGGGCGGCAGCACCAGGGCCGCCATGCCGGTCAGGCGGTTCGAGGTCAGGGCGATCTTTTCGGAAATCTTGGCCGTCAGGTCTTCATGCAGGATGGTCGAACGATCCCGCAGGGCGTCAATATCTTCCAGATGGCGGATGATCTTGTCCGAGACCTCGCGCAGCCGCAGCTTGCATTCCGCCGACAGCCAGCTGGCATCGTCATGCTGCAACCGGTACAAGGCGTCGCGCTGCGGACCGATATAGCGGCGGACCGTGGTGGCGTGACGGCGCAGCCGCCCCAGCTCGGCCCGAAGGTCGGAACCAGGCTCATCGTCGAAGCAGGCCTCTTCCAGCGCCACCAATTGATCTTCCATCGCGTCGATGGAGAACTCGACGTGATCCACCACCTTCTCGGCAATCAGGGCGATCAGCTCGGCAGCGTTGTGGGGGCCCTTGCCGGTCATCAAAGCGATGCGGATATCGCGCAGAGCCGACAGCTGATGCGCCTTGTCCCGCAGCGACACCACCCGGTTGCGGTCGGCATAGATATGGATCGGCACCATCTCGGTGTTGGTGGCGCTGTCGCGGTCACCCTTGGGCTCCAGATTGACGCCGCGCAGCACGATCACCAGGGCATCGTCGATATCCGAAACGCGGGGGCGGGATTCCTCGGCCAACAGGGTCAGGGCCACCAGCCCGTTGATGCCGCTCTTGTCATGCACCCATTGCTGGGCGGCGGGATCGTCCCGCTCCAGATGCAGCCAGAGGAAACCGTCTTCCGGCTTCCAGGCGTTCACGCTGTTCCAGTCCAGAGTCCGGCAGCCGCCGCGTCCGTCGAAGACCAGGGCGAACCGCATTCCCGGCTGGCTGCCGTCCATCACGCCGCTTTCATCCATGGCTGCCTCTTTTGCAGATTACGTCTTCGTAAGGTGCCCTGCGCCGGGCCGTTGGGCAAGCCCCGGCCGCTCGGGCGGCGCACAAGAGCAGCATTGATGGACGATGCGGCTGTTTTCCAGAAGATTGGCTTCGGTGAACAGCGCCCAGGCGCGGCGCAGACGGCTCCAGCGGGAGCAAGACAGCCCATAGCCCAAGGCTGCCAGACGCGCCTCGACGATCTCCAGGCTGAGGCATTTCAGGTCATAGCGCAGCCGCAGCCCCGTCTCGCCCACCGCCTCGACCGCCAGCAGCCCCGGCAGGTCGGCCAGATCGCGGGCAGCCTCGGCAGCCGAGCTGGTCAGGGCGATATGACGGCGGACAGGCAGGGGATGATCCATGCACCGAGCCCCTTCGCTCAGAACTTGCTGAGACTGTCCAGCTTGTGGGTCAGGTCGGCATCGCTGTCGGCATATTGCCCGGCGATTGCCCGGAAATCCTCGGTCAAGCTCAGGAAGGCGGCGACGATATCCGGGTCGAAGTGATTGCCGGCCCCCTCGCGAATGATCTCGACCGCCTGCTCGTGGGACATGGCGTCCTTATAGACGCGCTTGCTGATCAGGGCGTCATAGACATCGGCCACCGCCATCAGCCGGGCCGACAGCGGAATGGCGTCGCCGCTCAAGCCTTCGGGATAGCCCGAACCGTCCCACTTTTCCTGGTGGGAATAGGCGATTTCCTTGGCGCAGGACAGGAATTCCACCTGCACTCCCAGCGCCTTTTCCGCCTGGATGATGGCGTCGCGGCCCAGGGTGGTGTGGGTCTTCATCACCTCGAATTCCTCGGCCATGAAGGGGCCGGGCTTCAAAAGGATGCGATCGGGAATCCCCACCTTGCCGATGTCATGCAGCGGCGCCGACTTATACAGAAGTTCGGCATAATCTTGCGTCAGGATCGCCGAGAAGCGGGGATGGTTCACCAGCGCCCGCGCCAGCAGGCGGACATAGCACTGGGTCCGGCGAATGTGATTGCCGGTATCCATGTCGCGGGTTTCCGCCAGCGCCGCCATGGCCTGGATGGTGACATTCTGGATGGTGCTCAGCTCGTGGGTGCGCCGGTCGACCTCGGCTTCCAGATAGTCGGCCTTGTCCTTCAGGAAATCGGCGCCGGCCTTCAGCTTCAGATGGGTTCCCACCCGCGCCAGCACCGTCGAGGGATTGACCGGCTTCGAGATGTAATCCACCGCCCCCAGGGCAAAGCCGATTTCTTCATCCTCCAGCTCGGCGCGGGCGGTCAGGAAGATCACCGGAATCTCGCGGGTGGCCGGGTCGGCCTTCAGACGGCGGCAGACCTCGTGGCCGTCGATGCCGGGCATCATCACATCCAGCAGGATCAGGTCGGGCACCGGCTGGGCCGCGGCGATTTCCAAGGCCTTTTCGCCATTGCCCGCCACCTTGATGCGATAGCGGTCCTTCAGCAGGCCGCCCATCAGCTTCAGATTCTCAGGAGCGTCATCGACGATCAGAACCGTCTGGGGCTGCAAGGGCTCAAGAGGAGACATGATCAAATCACCGATTTTAGGAAACCGTGTCCATCAGGGACAGGGCGTCATCAAAACTGAAGTTATCGATGGCGTCCAGAATCTTCGCTGCCCCATCGCCATAGACCTGCTGCAACAGCGGCTTGCCGCCGGCTGCGTGATCCTGGGCATCCAGGCTGCTGTCCTTCAGCATCTCGCGCAGGGCGGACAGAAAGGCCTCGACCTCTTCGGCGCTGGCGGCGGGACGGTCGGCAGCCGGCGCGGCCTCGACGAACAGCGGCGACAGCGCCGCGATCAGCCCGGCCAGAGGCGGCTCCACCTCGATCAGCAGACGCTCGACCACATCTCCAGGCGCATGACCGCGCAAGGCCGTCTCGACCTCGGCCGCTACAGCCGCCAGAGGACCGGCGCCGATGGTCGCCGCCGTGCCCTTCAGGGTATGGGCGGTCCGCTCGGCCAAGCCCTCGTCCCCAGCCGCCAGGGCGGCGCGGATGCGGGCAGGAACGTCCGCCTGACCACGCACGAACTTTTCCAAGACATCGCGATAAAGGCTGGCCTTACCGCCGGCCCGCTTCAGTCCCTGGCGCCAGTCGAAGCCGTCATGGGTGATGGCGAAGTCGTGATCCTGGGCCGAGGCCGAGGTCGCCGCCGCGACCGTCACCGGGGCGGGAGCCGCCCCTTCGCGCAGCTCGACCCAGCGGCTCATCACCCGGAACATCTCGTCGGGATCGATGGGCTTGCTGAGGAAGTCGTTCATGCCGGCATCCATGCAGGCATCCCGGTCGGCCTGCATGGCATTGGCGGTCATGGCGATGATCGGCAGGGCCGAAATGCCCAGCTTGCGGATTTCCCGCGTCGCCGTCACGCCGTCCATCACCGGCATCTGCATATCCATCAGCACGATGTCGTAGCTGTTGCCCTGAACCATCCGCAGGGCCACCGCGCCATCCTCGGCGACATCCACCAGCATGCCGGCATCGGCCAGGATTTCCTTGGCGACCTGCTGATTGAGGTCGTTATCCTCGACCAGCAGCACCGACAGACCGGCAAAGCCGTCCACCGGCACCGGGCCGCCCAGCTTGACCAGATGCGCCCCCGAACGTTCGGGCCCGAACAGCCGCATCATGCAGTCCATCAGATGCGAACCGCTGACCGGCTTGGTCAGAACCTCGGACATGCCCTGGGCCAGGGCGGCGTCGATGCTGTCCTCGCGGCCATAGGCGGTCACCAGCACCTGATAGGGCTGTTCGGCAATGCGCAGATCCATGATCTTGGCCGCCGCCTCGATGCCGTTCAGGCCGGGCATCTGCCAGTCCATGAACACCACCTCGACCGGATCGCCGTCGCGATGGCATTGCACCACCTTGTCGATGGCCTGCAGGCCGTCTTCGGCCAGCTCGACCCGCAAGGTCATGGAGCGCAGCATGTCCGACAGCATCTCGCGGGCGGCCTGATTGTCGTCCACCACCAGCACCTTCTTGCCGCGCAGATCGGGCGAGGGCATGCGGGCGCGGCGCGGTTCGCCGACGCTCAGGCGGGCGGTGAACCAGAAGGTCGAGCCCTGGCCATAGACGCTTTCAACACCGACCTCGCCGCCCATCAGCTGGGCGAGACTCTTGGAAATCGCCAGCCCCAGGCCGGTACCGCCATATTTGCGGGTGGTCGAGCTGTCGGCCTGCTGGAAGCTTTGGAACAGCTTGGCCTGCTGCTCGGGCGTCAGGCCGATGCCGGTGTCGCGCACCTCGAAGCGCAGCATCAGCTCGTCGCCCTTGCGCTCGGCCAGACGGATGCCCACCACCACTTCGCCCTTTTCGGTGAACTTGACGGCGTTGTTGGCGTAGTTGACCAGAATCTGCCCCAAGCGCAGGGGATCGCCCAGCAAATCCATGGGCACGTCGGACGCTACGTCGAACAGCAGTTCCAGCCCCTTGTGCGAGGCTTTCTCGGCCACCAGATTGGCGACATTCTCCAGCACCCGGTCCAGCTGCACCTCGACCCGCTCGATGGCCAGCTTGCCGGATTCGATCTTCGAGAAATCGAGGATGTCGTTGATGATGCCCAGCAGATGCTGACCCGACTGGCCGATCTTGCGGACATAGTCCTCTTGCCGGGCATTGAGGTCGGTCTTCAGGGCCAGATGGCACAGGCCGATGATGGCGTTCATCGGCGTGCGGATTTCGTGGCTCATATTGGCCAGGAAGTCGGCCTTGGCCTTGGCCGCCGATTCGGCGATTTCCTTGGCCGTCAGCATGTCGGCTTCGGCGGTCTTTTGGTCGGTGACGTCCTGGATAACGCCGATGACGCGGGTGGCGCGGCCTTCGCCGTCATGGGCCACCGCCTTGCCGAGATCGGCCATCCAGCGCCATTCGCCGGTCTTGGCCCGCACCCGGTACAGGCTGCGGACTTCCCCGGCGGCGCCCGAGAGGCACCGTTCCAGGGCGTCGGACACCAGGGACATGTCCTCGGGATGCACTACGTCCAGCCAGCCCTCGGGCGAGGTGACGCGGATGCCGGCCGCCTCTTCCGGCGGGAAACCCAGCAGGGCGAAGCAGCCCTCGCTCATGAAATATTCGCCCTGGGCGACCTTATAGTCCCACAGGCCGATCCGGCCGCCCCGCAAGGCGAGGTCCAGACGGCTTTCGCTTTCCTGAATGCGGCGGGCGTTTTCCTCGCGCACGGCGGCATCGTCGATGCGGCGCAGCCAGGCCCAGAACAGCCCGGCCATGGACAGCCACAGCGACAAGGTGATGACCAAACGATAGAGCGGGCGCGACGCGGCGGACAGATCGCCCAACATAGTCAGGCGCCATTTGCCGCTGGGATCGTTCCAATCGACCGAGGCCCCGGCGACCGCATAGCGTTTGCCATCCACCGAGACCGTCTTGTCGGTCAGGCGGAAGGGCAGCGAACGCACCTGCTCGGGCGTCTTGAACAAGGGGCCGAACTGGCGGCTTTCGCCGATCTTGAGCTTCTGCTCGTCCGAGACCGAGGGCTCGACATTCAAGAACCAGTCGGCCCGGCTGGACGAGAACACCACGCCCGAGGGCGAGGTCATCAGCCCGACCACCTGCTCGTCCTGGGTCAGGAAGCGGTCCAATTGGGTGGCGTCGAAACGGGCGGCCAGCACGCCGGCCACCTCGCCCTCCGAACCGCCGCTATAGATCGGCGCGGCGACATAGAAGGAGCGACGCCCCTGATCCAGGCTGATGGCGCCATAGACCGAGGTTTCCCCCAGGATGCCCTTCTTGAAATAGGGGCGGAAGGCGACGTTGAGACCGATGGGAACCGCATGTTCCCAGTCCCAGACGCCGGTGATGATGCCCTTGGGATTGACCACGAAGGCCTCGTCGGCGCCGACGCTGCGGGCGACCACTTCCAGATTGCGGACCGAGGCATTGTTCTCGCGGGCCCGATCGATATTGTTTTCCAGCGCCAGCTGCAGGATCGGAGCATCGATCTGCCCCGCCAGCACCACCGAGCCCATGCCCCGGCCGGTCAGGGTCCAGTTGCGCAGATTTTCAGCTTCGCGGTGAACGCGGTTTTCCAGAACCTCGCGATAGTCGGTTTCGCTGGACAGGCGGTAAACCTCGCCGCCCGCGAACCCCATCAAGCCCGCCAGCAGCACCGCGATGGCCAGCGCCAGCCTGTAATGGCGATGCACGCTTTCGCCGATAACACTCATTCGGGAGCCCCAACCCAGAGTAATTCCATAACCTCTCCCCATCCCCTGGGGTTTCGGCTATAACCTATCACTCCGGCTGGCGGCCCGCAATTTCAGTTGAGGGCTCCGGCTCCCTACCCGCCTAGATGGATCGTGGGAATGAAGACGCTGTTCGTGGCCATTGCCTTTTTGACCGCCGCCCTTCCCGCCATGGCGGAGGAGGCCCCCGGAACATTGGACAAAATCCGCCAGAGCGGCGCGATCACGCTGGGCGTGCGCGAAGCCTCGGTGCCCCTGTCCTATATGGATGCGGCCGGACAGCCCCACGGCTACAACGTCGATATCTGCCTGAAGATCGTCGATGCGGTGAAAGGCAAGCTGGGTCTGCCCAAGCTGCAGGTCAATTATCAGACCGTCACCGCCCAGACCCGCATTCCGCTTCTGACCAGCGGCACCGTCGATATGGATTGCGGCACCACCAGCATCACCGGCAACCGCGAGCTGCAACTGGCCTTCACGCCGCCCACCTATGCCTCGACGGTGCGCATGGCGGTGGCCAAGGCCTCGGGCATCACCGGCATCGACCAGCTGAACGGCAAGACCGTGGTCACCACCGCCGGCACCACCTCGGTGACGCTGCTGCACGAGCTGGAACTGACCCGCAAGCTGAGCTTCCGCACCGTCTACGGCAAGGATCACCAGGAAAGCTTCGCCATGCTGGCCAAGGGCGCCGCCGACGCCATGATCCTGGACGACTTCATCTTGCTGGGCGAGATGACCGTCTCGGGCCAGGCCGACCGCTTCGCCATCGTCGGCGAATCCCTGAAGTCGAAGCATCTGGCCCTGATGTTCCGCAGCGATTCCCCCGAGTTTGACGCCATCGCCGATCATGTGGTCGAGACCATGGCCAGCAATGGCGAATTGGCCAAGCTCTATGACAAATGGTTCAACACCCCGATCCCGCCCAACGGCGTCAAGCTGAACCTGCCGATGAATGACGAGATGCGCCTGCTGACCCAGGGCAAGCTTCCTCACGGATAATCGGCTTTAGGGATAATCAGCGGGGGAGCGCAAGGCTTCCTCATAGCTGGCGCGGATGCGGCGCAGGGCCCCATCCCCCATCGGCAGCGGCAGATAGGCCGCCAGCCGGGTCAGTTGCAGCCCCAGCAGCTGGGCTTGGCCCAGCTTCAGATGACGCCGGGCGTACAGATAGGCCCTGAGCGCATTGCGCTGCACGGCATAGCGGCGGTGCGCCCCGCCCCAGCCCTGCCAGTGATCCAAGAGAATCGTCAGGCTGTCGGAATACATCACCGCCATGCTGGAGGACAGCCGCTGCTCGGCCCAGCCCATCAGGCAGACCTGCCCCGGCAGCTTCGCCAGCGGGCCGCGCACCGCAAGGCGCAGGGAAATGGCGAAATCCTGGCTGGTGCGGACCTTGGAATCGATGGGGAAGATGGCCTGGGCATCCTCGCGGCAAAGCAGCACCGAAGAAGGCACGAACAGCTGCGCCTTCAAGGCCGCCTTCAAGGGATCTTCGACCCGCCGCACGCTCCAATCCTGAGGGGCGAAGCCGGGCGGCGGGCTGGTCAGATTCCACGAGCCCCAATCGCCGATGGCCGAGGCGCAGCCGCTGGTCTTGACCGCCTGCAACAAGGCGGTGCTGCTGCCGGGATAGAGCAGGTCATCGCCGTCCACCAGCCGGATATAGTCCTGCGTCGCGGCGGCCATGGCGGCATTGGTGGCGGCGGCCACGCCCTGATTGGACTGATGGATGACACGAATGCCGGGCCGTCCGGCGGCGAAGGCGTCCAGCAGGGCGGCGCTGTCGTCGGTCGAGCCGTCATTGACCAGAATGATCTCGCCGCCGGTGGCCTGCCATTCCTGCTCCAGGCAGGGCAGCACCCGCGGCAGGAACCGCGCCTTGTTATAGATGGTCACGGCGTAAGAGATCACCACCCGCCTCCGAAACTGATCTTGCGGCGGCGACCTTGACCCAGTTGCGCCTTGAACTCAAGGGGCCAAAAGAAAGCCGCCGCCCTCTGATCAGAAGGCGGCGGTTATCCTTACAAAGCCCGATCAGGCGCTCTTGGCACCGGTATGGATGATGGTGCCCACATGCTCGCCGCGCAGGGCGGCGGCCAGGCGACCGGGAACCAGACCATTGACCAGCTGCACCTTTTCCAGATTGCGGGCATTGGCCATCAGCTCCAGCATCGTGCGGTCGAAGGGCAGCGTGCCTTCCTGCTTGGCCAGATCGGCATAACCGACCTCGGTCAGCAGCTTGGCCTTCGCCCCGTCGGCGCCGTTGGGATCGGTGTCATAGACGCCGTCCACATCCTCGACGATGGTCAGACCGGCGGCGCCCAGGGCGTCGGCCAGCAGGAAAGCGCCGGCATCGGCCCGGTGCTGCGGAATGCGCGCCCCCGGGAACTCGTGATGGTGATAGGGCGGGAAGGCGCTGCCGACCACGGCGCGGGCGGCGGCCAAATGAATGGCCAGCTGGTTGGCGATAGTCGGATGCTCGACATAAGAGACACCCTCGGGGGCCAGCAGCGAGGCCAGGATATGGCCGTTCTGCCCAGCTTCACTGGCGGCCAGCGGCGCCAGCGAACCCACCGGCAGGCCCAGATCCAGGCCGACGCCGTACAGATGGCGCGCGCGGATGCCGGCACCGGTCAGGATCAGCAGGCGATGCTCGGGCAGCAGCTTGCGGATTTCCTCGACGATGGGAAGGATGGCTTCGGCGCCGCGATCCATGATGGCGCGTCCGCCGATCTTCACCACCTGCAGCCAGGGCAGCAGACGGATCGGGCGCTTGCCCGCCACCGGGCGGGTCAGGCTGTCGTCGAGCAGAGTCTGGCTGGCGAGCGGCGAGGCGATATGCTTGATGTTGGAGGTCATGGCGGCGTCTCCCTTAGCTCGCGGTGATGATGGTGCCGACATGCTCGCCGGCGAGCGCGCGGGTCAGATTGCCGGGGACCAGACCGTTGATCACCTGCACTTCGCGGATATGACGGGCCGACTTCAACAGATCGAGCACCGGGAATTCCAGGATCGAGTCCTGCAAGCCCTTGGCTTTCATCTCATCCACCGAGATCTTGGGGATGAAGGTGGCCGACTTGTCGGTCTTGGGATTGCCGGTGTACAGGCCGTTCTCGTCCTTCACATAGAGCATCTGCTTGACGCCGAACTGCTCGGCCATCAGGAAGCAGCCCGCATCGGTGCGATAGGGCGGAATCACGCCGCCCGCCGAGGGACGCATCCACAGCTTATAGGGCGGCATGCCGCTGAAGATCACCGCATTGACCTGCTCGAGATAAAGCGGCACGGCGGCCAGACCGGCGGCATCCACATAGGAAATGCCATGCTTGGCCATCAGCTGGCCCAGCATCGCCGCATTCTGGTCGGCCACCGAAGCGCCCAGCTGCGACAGCACGCCCGCCGGCAGGTTCAAGCCGGCAGCGACCGAATAGAGATGGCGGGCGCGGGTGCCGGCGCCGGTGCCGATCAGCATCTTATGGCTCTTGCGGGCGGCGACGATCTCGTCCACCAGCGGATAGACCGCCGAACGGCCACGGTCGATGACGCTCTGCCCGCCGATCTTCAGCACGGTGACATCGGGAAGAATGCGGAAGTCGGCCGCCGCATCCGCCGCCTCCAGCAGTTGCGCGTCGGTCAGGGACCGCTGCATCAGGAGCTGCTCCAGCTCCGCCGTCGAATGAGCCATGGGAAAATCCTTTCATAAGTCTCGCCCGGCACGGACGCTGCCCAAAAAGCAAGCAAGCCCCATCGGCCAAAGCGATCTGCCGTAAAAATGCGCCCAGCTTCGACCATTGTCAACCGGGCGAAGAAAAAATAACGTTGTATTTCAATGCGTTATAACGGGACCGACTATAGCGCCCCTGTATAGGGGGCGGTGATAACGCAAAAAGCAGCAACGACCCGCCGGTCTGATCACCGGCAAGTTGACAGCCTCGCTAGCGCAAGGGATCTAGCGGATCTTATGCTTTTTGATGCTGGAGGGCGGCGGCGGGGCGTAAGGGTCCAGTTCGGATTCCGCACGCTTCTTGATGGCGATGCGCACCAGCCCCAGCAGCACCGACGGCGGGCCGAAGATCAGGGCCATCTTGCTGATCCAGATCAGGAAGCTGTCATGACCCTTTTCGATGATCAGGGCTTCCTTGCACTTGTAGCGCTGCTCGAAGCTGCCCGAGCAGTTCTTCATCTTCTGCTCGATCTCGGGCGAACGGAAGCCGTACTGGTTGGGATCGACATCGAAGAACTGGGAATAGACGGTCACGGTCATCCACAGCGCGCAGACCGTCATGGCCACCCAGTTCAGAACTGTCCGGTAATCCCACTGTCCCACGAAGCGCATCCCGTTCACCATATGCCGCCGGCTCTTCGTCCAGGCGTTGTATCGTAGGATACCATAAGCTTTCCCCCAGCGGGAGCCCTCTCAAACTGCGACAAAGGTCGGATCGGCACTGGCATTCCAGACTGTTAAAGCGTATATGCAAACCTTTATGTCTTGCATGCAGTCTTTAGAGGATATGATGGCCGAAAAGTGGAGCCCGGAAAGCTGGCGCGGTAAGAAAATCCAGCAGGTGCCCGAATATCCCGACGCCGCCGCCCTGGCGGCCGCCGAGGAAACGCTGCGCACTTATCCGCCGCTGGTCTTCGCCGGCGAGGCCCGCAGCCTGAAGGCGCAGTTGGCCAAGGCCTCGGAAGGCAAGGCTTTTGTCTTGCAGGGCGGCGATTGCGCCGAAAGCTTCGCCGAGTTCCGCCCCAACAATATCCGCGACACCTTCCGCGTGCTGCTGCAGATGGCCGTGGTGCTGACCTTCGGCGCCGCCCTGCCCGTCGTCAAGGTGGGCCGCATGGCCGGCCAGTTCGCCAAGCCGCGCTCGGCCCCGACCGAGACCATCGATGGCGTCGAGCTGCCCAGCTATCGCGGCGACATGATCAACGGCATCGAGTTCACGCCCGAATCCCGCAAGCCCGACCCCCAGCGTCTGGTGCAGGTCTATAACCAGTCGGCCGCGACCTTGAACCTGCTGCGCGCCTTCGCCCAGGGCGGCTATGCCGACCTGCATAAGGTGCATCAGTGGAACCTGGACTTCGTCGCCGGGGTCGAGGGGGATCGCTACAACGACCTCTGCGCCCGCCTGGACGAGACCCTGTCCTTCATGGAAGCCTGCGGCCTGACCTCGGAAACCGCTCCGGCCATCCGCGAGACCGACTTCTTCACCTCGCATGAGGCGCTGATCCTGCAATATGAGCAGGCCCTGACCCGCGTGGATTCCATCACCGGCGACTGGTACGACTGTTCCGCCCATATGCTGTGGATCGGCGATCGCACCCGCAACCCGGACGAAGCGCATGTCGAGTTCCTGAGCGGTGTCAGCAACCCCATCGGCTGCAAGGCCGGTCCGACCACCAATCCCGACGATCTGATGCGTCTGATCGACAAGCTGAACCCCAAGAACGAGGCAGGTCGTCTGACCATCATCAGCCGCATGGGCGCCGGCGCCGTGGCCGACAAGCTGCCGCCGCTCTTGCGCCGCGTGCAGGCCGAAGGCCGCAAGGTGGTCTGGCTGTGCGATCCCATGCATGCCAACACCGTCAAGATGGGCGATTACAAGACCCGCGCCTTCGACAAGATCCTGGCCGAGGTCAAGGAGTTCTTCGCCGTGCACCGCGCCGAGGGCACCAACCCCGGCGGCGTGCATTTCGAGATGACCGGCCAGAACGTCACCGAATGCGTCGGCGGCGCCCAGGCCATCGACGCCGAAGGCTTGGCTGAAAACTACGCCACCGCTTGCGATCCGCGTCTGAACGCCACCCAGTCGCTGGAACTGGCCTTCCTGATTGCCGAAAACCTGAAAGAGGAGCGGGCCGCCGCCCGTGCAAGGACAGCCATCTCATGACGAAATCCCTTGTTCCGGCCCAGCGCCCCACGCTGGGGGAAATCCCCCGGCAGACCGACTTCTACTTCCTGCGCACCAAGGAAATCATTGGGCGCTTTGGAGACCAAACGGTGACTTACGCGGTGTTCATGCGCCGCCCCGTGGTCTTCACTCCGAAGTTGGCGGTGCGCTGGCTGGAACGGGTTGCCGCAGAACGCGGCGTCAGCTTCCAGATCGAGCTGAACTATCAGGAAGGCGACTGGGTCGGAGCCGGCGAGCCGATGATGTATATCACCGGCTCGTTCTATCATCTGGTCGACCTGGAAACCATTTACCTGCAGAAACTGGGCGCCGCCTGCGTCGCCGCCTATAACGCCTATATGATGTGCGTCGAGCTGCCCAATGTCGCCTTCATGGCCATGGATGCCCGGCACTGCGCCGGCTCGGACATGGCCGACCTGATGGCCTATGCCGCCTCGGTCGGTTCCAAGGCCGCTCAGAAGGCCGCCGGAGCCAAGGGCTTCATCGGCAACGCCACCACCGAAACCGCCCATTACTTCGACCAGATGCAAGGCAAGGGCACCATGCCCCACGCCTTGATCGGCTATGCCGGTTCGACGGTGCGCGCCGCCGAGATGTTCCACGACAGCTTCCCCGACCAAGACCTGACGGTGCTGGTGGATTATTTCGGCATGGAAGTCACCGACAGCTTGGCGGTCTGCGAACGCTTCCCCGAACTGGCCCGCCAGGGCCGTATCGGCGTGCGGCTGGACACCCACGGCGGACGCTTCCTGGAAGGGCTGGACCCCGCCGCCTCTTATGCCGTGCTGGAGCGCAACTGCCCCTCGGCCATTCGCGGCTATCGCACCGAAAGCGAGCTGAAGCATCTGGTCGGCACCGGCGTTTCCGCCGCCGCCATCTGGTCCATGCGCGAACGTCTGAACGCCGCCGGTTGGGACAAGGTCAAGATCGTCGCTTCGTCGGGCTTCAGCCCGGCCAAATGCCGGGTGATGGCCTATGCCCAGGCCCCCATCGATCTGGTGGGCACCGGCTCGTTCCTGCCGGAATCCTGGGGCGAGACCTATGCGACCTCGGACATCATCGCCTATGACGGCCAGCCCAAGGTGAAGGTGGGCCGCGAATTCCTGCTGCGTCATCCGACCTGAGAGCCGTTCCCATGCCCGAGATTTTGACCATCGCCCTGGCGCAGATCAATCCCACCGTGGGCGATGTGCCCGGCAACAAGCAGCGCATCCTGGATGCCCGCGCCAAGGCCATGGATGCCGATCTGATCGTCTTCCCCGAGCTGACCCTGTCGGGCTATCCGCCCGAGGATCTGGTGCTGAAGGAAGCCTTTCTCGATCAGGTCAAGGCCGCCGTCGAGGATCTGACCCTGACCACCGCCGCCGGAGGCCCGGCCTTGCTGGTGGGCGCGCCCTGGCGCATCGATGGCCGCCGCTACAACGCCGTTCTGCTGCTGGACAAGGGCCAGATCGCGGCGGTGACGCTGAAGAACCATCTGCCCAATTACGGCGTCTTCGACGAGGCCCGCGTCTTCGCCGCCGGTCCGCTGCCCAAGCCGATCCTGTTCAAGGGCGTCTCGCTGGGCGTGCTGATCTGCGAGGATATGTGGTACGCCGATGTGGCCGGAGCCCTGCGTCAGGCCGGCGCCGAACTGCTGGTGGTGCCCAACGGCTCGCCCTTCGAGACCGACAAGCGTCATGCCCGCCAGCATCATGCCCATGGCCGCGTCACCGAGACCGGCGTCTCGCTGATCTATCTGAACCAGATTTGCGGCCAGGACGAACTGGTGTTCGACGGCAGCTCCTTCGTCATGGATTCCCAGGGGCAGATCATCACCTCGCTGCCGGCTTGGCGCGAGGAAATCCGCATCACTCGCTGGAGCCGCCGCCCCAACGGTCTGATCTGCGCTCCCGGCCCGGTGGCCGAGCCCAGCCTGGGGCTGGAAAGCATCTATCAGGCCATGGTGCTGGGCCTGCGCGATTATGTGACCAAGAACCGCTTCAAGGGCGTGTTGCTGGGGCTGTCGGGCGGCATCGATTCCGCCTTGTCGGCGGCGGTGGCGGTGGATGCCCTGGGGGCCGACAAGGTCTGGTGCGTCATGATGCCCTCGCCCTATACCTCGCGCGAGAGCCTGGAGGACGCCGCCGAGGTGGCCCGCCTGTGCCAAATCCGCCTGGACGAGGTCAATATCGGCCCCGCCATGGAGGCCTTTGGCCAGATGTTCTCGGGCCTGTTCGCCGGCACCGGAGCCGACACCACCGAAGAGAATGTCCAGGCCCGCTCTCGTGGCCTGACCCTGATGGGCCTATCTAACAAGTTCGGCTATATGGTGCTGACCACCGGCAACAAGTCCGAAATGTCGGTCGGCTATGCCACCCTTTACGGCGATATGTGCGGCGGCTATTCGGTGCTGAAGGACATCTATAAGACCACCGTCTTCGCCCTGTCCCACTGGCGCAACGCCCATAAGCCCGAGGGAGCCCTGGGCCCCAGCGGCCCGGTGATGCCCGAGCGGGTGATCACCAAGCCGCCCTCGGCCGAGCTGAAGCCCGACCAGAAGGACCAGGATTCGCTGCCGCCCTATGACCAGCTGGACGCCATTCTGGAATGTCTGATCGAACTGGAAATGGGCCCCGCCGAAGCCGAGGCCGCCGGTCATGACCCGGTGGTGGTCCGCCGCATCTTCCGCATGCTGGACCGCGCCGAATATAAGCGCCGCCAAGCCCCGCCCGGCGTCAAGATCACCAGCCGCGCCTTCGGCCGCGACCGCCGCTATCCCATCGTCAATGGCTTTACGGATACGGTGTAAGCCCGCGCGGCGTCTGAGTGAGCCCGTGACCTCAGTGCTTCTCGTCTCCGCCAATCGCCCGGCGGAGACGGCGCACACCGATGATCACCGCGCCGACCACGATGGGCAGGGCGGCCATGGCCGATAGGTCGCTGTCGATATGCAGTCCGGCGGCCTTCAGGCCCTTGGCGATATAGCCGATCAGCCCCAGCAGATAATAGCTGATGGCCACCACCGACAGGCCTTCCACCGTCTCTTGCAGCCGCAGCTGAAGGGCGGCGCGGCGGTCCATGCTTTTCAACAGATCGCGGTTCTTTTCCTCCAGGGCGATATCCACCCGGGTGCGCAGCAGATCGCCCGCCCGCGAGATATGCTGGGCCAGCGCCTCGATGCGGTTCGAGCAATGATCGATGGTGTCGATGGCCGGGGTAAAGCGCCGCCCCAGGGCCTCCGAGAAGGTCTGCATACCGGCGATGCGGACTTCCCGCAGTTCGTCTAGCCGCTTCCAGACCAGCGCCGCATAGGCCCGCGCCGCCGAGAAGCGATAGGAATTGGCCGCGCCCAGATGCTCGACCTGCGCCGCCAGCATGGTCAGCCAGCCCAGCAGCTCGCGGTCGGCGCCGGGGCCTTCCTCGGGACCGGCCAGCGCCGCCATGATGGTTTTGAGCTGCGGCGCCGCCTTGGCCAAATCCGCCGAGGCCTCCCGTGCCTGAGGCAAAGCCAGCAGCGCCAGGGCGCGATAGGTCTCGATCTCCAACAAGCGTTGGGTCAGCCGCCCCGCCTGCCCCGCCGTCAGCCCCTGATCATAAATCAAGATACGGCCACAGCCGTCGTCATGCAGATGCAGATCGGTGAAGGCCTCGGCCCGGCCACCCACCATGGTCGAGCCCACCACCGGATGACCGGCGAACATGACGGCCATATCCTCGGCGCTGCGCAAGGTGGCGTCCATGGCGATATGCGCCGCCGCCACCACGCCGCCCGGCAGGGTCTCCAGCCAATCCACCGGCAGCAGGGCCAGCGCGGTCTCGGCGAAAGGTTCGTCGAACGCGCCGCTACGTCCCACCGTCAGGCTGGAAAATTCCGCATGGCGCTCCCAGCGCAGCCAGCCGCCCTTGAACTCGGCGGCGAATTGCGGCGGCACGCTTTCCGGCGCGGCGATGCCCAGCCGATCGCACAGGGACAGCAGCGCCGGATCGGCCTTGTCCGACAAGATCGCCAGATGGCTGAGACGCACCGGCGCTTGCAGCAGGGCGAAGGGGCGGGCATGCATCTCGTCCGAGACGCGGCGGCGGGCGGGGTGTTCGATGAAGACGGCGGGCATAAGGCTCTGTCACGTCAAAGGAAGACAGTCCCACTATAGCCCGCCATTCCCCCTATCCCAATAGGGTTTACCACCCGGCGGGGCTGGTCTACAGTGCGCGCTTTCTCAGCCACTGTCTGGATATCATGACCGTCTCGGTCCGCTTCGCCCCCAGCCCCACCGGCCGCCTGCATGTCGGCAACGCCCGCGTCGCCTTGCTCAATTGGCTGTTCGCCAAGCAACAGGGCGGCCAGTTCGTCCTGCGCATCGACGATACCGACACCGAACGCTCGAAGCCCGAGCATGAAGCCGCCATCCGCGCCGACCTGACCTGGCTGGGTCTGGCTTGGGATTCGGAAGCCGCGCAGTCGGCCCGCTTCGACCGCTATGATCTGGCGGTGGCCAAGCTGAAGGCCGACGGGCGGCTCTATCCCTGCTATGAGACGCCGGAAGAGCTGGACTATAAGCGCAAGCGCCAGCTGGCCCGGCTTCTGCCGCCGGTCTATGACCGCTCGGCCCTGACCCTGACCGACGAAGACAAGGCCAAGCTGGAAGCCGAGGGCCGCCAGCCCCATTGGCGCTTCAAGCTGGCAAGCGGCGACGTGCGCTGGGACGACCTGGTGCGCGGCCCCTGCCATTACAACGCCGAGCATCTGTCCGACCCGGTTCTGGTACGCGGCGACGGCACCTATCTTTACACCCTGCCCTCGGTGGTGGATGACGCCGAGCTGGGGATCAGCCACGTGATCCGTGGCGAAGACCATGTCACCAACACCGCCGTGCAGATCCAGATTTTCGAAGCTCTGGGCGCGGCCATTCCCACCTTCGGCCATCTGACCCTGCTGACCGATGCCAAGGGCGAAGGCCTGTCCAAGCGTCTGGGCAGCATGTCGCTGGGCGAGATGCGCGAAGACGGCGTCGATCCCATGGCGCTCAACAGCCTGCTGGCCAAGCTGGGCAGCAGCGATTCCATCCATCCCAGCGCCGATCTGGCGACCCTGGCCGCCGAGTTCGACCTGTCGCGCTTCAGCCGCGCGACGCCGAAGTTCGATCCGCAGGAGCTGGAGCGGGTGAACGCCCATCTGCTGCATGACATGCCGTTCGAGCAAGCCGCGCCGCGTCTGGCCTCTGCCGGCCTTCCCGGCGACGAAGCCTTCTGGCTGGCGGTGCGGGCCAATCTGACTTGGCTGAAGGACGCCAAGGACTGGTGGCATATCTGCCGCGAGCCGGTGGCTCCGGTGGTGGAAGACGCCGCCTTCCTGACCGACGCCGCCAAGCTGCTGCCGCCCGAACCCTGGAGCATCGACACCTGGAAGGCCTGGACCTCGGCGGTGACCGAGGCCACCGGACGCAAGGGCAAGCTGCTGTTCCATCCCCTGCGTCTGGCCCTGACGGGCCGCGAGAATGGACCGGAACTCAAGACTCTGTTACCTCTGATCGGTCACGACCGCGCCGCCGCCCGGCTGCGGGGCGAAACCGCTTAAAATCATAAGGCCCCGCCGCTATGCCGCTCGTTCTTTACAATACCCTGACCCGCCGCAAGGACGTCTTCACTCCCATCGATCCCCAGAAGGTCGGCATGTATGTCTGCGGCCCGACGGTCTATGACCGCGCCCATATCGGCAATGCCCGCCCGGTGATCGTGTTCGACGTGCTATATCGGCTGCTGCAGCGGCTCTATCCGCAGGTGACTTACGTCCGCAACATCACCGACGTGGACGACAAGATCAACGCCAAGGCCAAGGAAACCGGTGAGCCCATCTCGGCCATCACCGAGAAGACCACCCGGCTGTTCCACGAGGACATCGGGGCCCTGAACGCCTTGCCGCCGACGGTCGAGCCCCGTGCCACCGCCCATATCGCCCAGATGATCGCCCTGATCGAGCGCCTGATCGAAAAGGGCCATGCCTATGAGGCCGAGGGCCATGTGCTGTTCTCGGTGCCCTCGATGCCCGACTACGGCAAGCTGTCGGGCCGCAGCCAGGACGAGATGATCGCCGGCGCCCGCGTCGAGATCGCGCCCTATAAGCGCGATGCCGCCGACTTCGTGCTGTGGAAGCCCTCGACCCCCGACCTGCCGGGCTGGGAGAGCCCCTGGGGCGTCGGCCGTCCGGGCTGGCATATCGAATGCTCGGCCATGAGCAAGGAATATCTGGGCGCCACCTTCGACATCCATGGCGGCGGCCAGGACTTGGTGTTCCCCCACCACGAGAACGAAATCGCCCAAAGCTGCTGCGCCAACGCCGCGCCCTTCGCCAATTACTGGCTGCATAACGGCTGGCTGATGGTCGAAGGCGAGAAGATGTCCAAGAGCCTGGGCAACTTCTTCACCGTCCGCGACCTGTTGGATCAGGCCCCCGGCGAGGCCATCCGTCTGGCCATGTTGGCGACCCATTACCACCAGCCCTTCGACTGGACCTCGGACAATCTGAAGCAGGCCCGTGCCACTCTGGACCGTCTCTATCTGGCCCTGCGGGCTGTCGCCGAGATCGACGCCGAAGGCCAGTATCTTGCCCCGCTGGACATCATGGCGGCGCTGGAGGACGACCTGAACACGCCGCTGGCGATTTCCCATCTGCACGAAATCGCCACCAACCTGAACAAGTCCACCAAGGACGAGGAAAAGGCCAAGTGGAAGGGCGCGCTGCTGGCCGCCGGCGATCTGCTGGGCGTGTTGCAGCAGGATGTGGAAGCTTGGTTCCGCTGGACCCCGGCCTCGGGCGCCAGCCTGTCGGACGAGGCGGTGCAGGACCTGATCGACCGCCGTCTGGCCGCCCGCAAGTCCAAGGACTTTGCCGAAGCCGACCGCATCCGCAAGGAACTGTCGGACAATGGCGTGCTGTTGGAAGACGGCGCCGGCGGCACCACTTGGCGTCGGGCGTAAGGTCTTAAGGGGGGACTGGCTCCCCCCAACTTACCTCTTAATCATTCACCGCCTTGAGCACCGGACGTTCCTCTTCGGTGTCCAGGGCGGCGACGGTGCGCAGGTAATCTTCCCAGTTATCCAGGAACTCGGCCATCGCCTGATGCAGGCAATCCTCGACCGAACGCTCCAGCCGGACCGCCAAAGCTTCCAGCCGTTCGCGGTCTTCGGGGCTTAAGGACAGGACCAGATCGCTCATGGGAAGGCACCTTGGCAAAAAAACGCATAGCTGCCGCATTCTAGCCGCAAACGCCGCGCATGGCTATGGTATCGGCAATCTTGGCCATTCGTGATATAAGCCCGCCCCATGTCGTCCAGAAAACCCACCCAAGGCCTGTCGGACCTGCGCGTCTCGCCCGAGGACCGGCTGAGCATTTCCCTTGCCCCCACTCATGACCAAGGCAGTGACGGCGGAAACGCCCCTGCCCGCCCCAAGGCCAAGTGGACCGTCAAGGGAGAAAGCCCCCAGGCAGACGCTGGCGGCGGCGGCAATAAGAAGCCTCCGCGCAAGCCCCGCGCCCGCAAGGGCGGTGGTGGGAATGGTAGTGGTGGGAATGGTGGTGGCAAGCCTCCCGCCAAGAAGGGCCGCAAGCGCAAATGGGCCGCCCGTCTGCTGGGCTGGGGCATCAGTCTGGCGGTTTGGGTCGGCATCGGCGTCGGCGGCGTGGTGGCCTATTACGCCTATGACCTGCCCGACCTGGATACCCTGACCCAAAGCTCGCGCCGGGCCAGCATCACCTTGCTGTCGGCGGACAATCAGGTGATCGCCGCCTATGGCGATGTCTATGGCGACCCCTTGAGCCTGCCCGAGATCCCGCCCTATCTGCCGCAAGCGGTGATGGCCACCGAGGACCGGCATTTCTATCACCATTTCGGCATCGACCTGATCGGCCTGGGCCGCGCCACCTTGGTCAATCTGCGGGCCGGGCATGTGGTGCAGGGCGGCTCTACCCTGACTCAGCAGCTGGCCAAGAACCTGTTCCTGACCTCGGAACGCAACGCCAAGCGCAAGATTCAGGAACTGCTGCTGGCCTTGTGGCTGGAGCATAAATTCACCAAAGACCAGATCATGACGCTCTATCTGAACCGCGTCTATCTGGGCCAGGGAAGCTGGGGCGTCGATGCCGCCGCCAAGAGCTATTTCGGCACCTCGGCGCGCAATCTGAACCTTTATCAGTCGGCCCTGCTGGCCGGCCTGCTGAAGGCGCCGTCGAAATACAATCCGCAGAACGATCAGGAACTCAGCAAGGGTCGCACCACTCAGGTTCTGATGAACATGGTCGCCTTCGGCGTCATCACCCAGGACCAGATGGATCAGGCCCTGCTGACGGCAGGGAACAGCGTTCGGCAGATCACCCATACCGGCCGCTATTTCGCCGACTGGGTGCGCGAGCAGGTCGACCCCTATACCGCCGGCGGTCATGATCTGGTGGTGCATACCACCCTGGACATGGGATTGCAGGCCAAGGTCGAGGCCGATCTGTCCAAGATTCTGAACGAAAAAGGCGGAAAGTCGAATGTCGGCCAGGCCGCCGTGGTGGTCATGAGCCCCGACGGCGCCATCCGCGCCATGGCGGGCGGGCGGGACTATGCCGCCAGCCAGTTCAACCGCGCCACCAAGGCGCTGCGCCAGCCCGGCTCGTCCTTCAAGGCCTTCCTCTATCTGACGGCGCTGGAATCCGGCTATACCCCCGACAGCATCGTCGATGATTCGCCGATCGTGTCTGGCACCTATCGCCCCTCGAACTTCGAGGAACATGACCGCTATGAGGGCGGCATCACCCTGCGCCAAGCCCTGACCAAGTCCTCCAACGTCGCCTCGGTGCGGCTGATCGAGCATGTGGGGCCGCGCACCGTCGCCGCCACCGCCAAGCGCCTGGGCATCACCTCGGAACTGCGCACCGAAGCCTCGTTGGCGCTGGGCACCAGCGAGGCCACCTTGCTGGAAATGACCTCGGGCTATGCCACCTTCGCCAATCTGGGCAATGCCGTCTTCGCCTACGGCTATGGCGAGATCGACGATCCCCAGGGCGGCCAGCTGTATCTGCGCCAAAGCTCGGGTCCGGTGCAGGTGGTGGCTCCCCGCCAGTTGCGCGATATGACCGACATGCTGTCCAGCGTCGTCCAGCACGGCACCGGCAAGGCCGCCACCATCGATCGCCCGGTGGCCGGCAAGACCGGCACCGCCCAGGACTATCGCGACGCTTGGTTCATCGGCTTCTCGGCTGATTATGTGACCGGCGTCTGGATGGGCAATGACGATCATAGCACCATGAAGAAGATCACCGGCGGCAGCCTGCCGGCCCAGCTTTGGCACAATGTCATGCTGGACGCCCATAAGGGCCTGCCGGTGCGGCCGCTGCCGGGCGAATCGCCCGAACCGCTGCCCGGCGAGACCGGAGGCGAAAGCGCCCAAGCTGGTGGCGAGACTCAGGCTGGAGCCGGTCCGGTGGTCAGGCCGGGCGACAGCATGGATGACCTGTGGTCGGGCATCGTTAAGATGTTTGGCGGCCGATAAGCAGCCAGCGAGCCATCGCCGCCAGCAGCAGACAGACACAGATCACCGCCGCCATCGGCAAGGTGGTGCCATTCAACAAATGGCCCACCGCCAGCCCTGCCAGCGAGGCTCCACCCATCTGCATGAAGCCCAGCAGGGCCGAGGCGCTGCCGGCGATGCGCGGATGCGGCGCAATCGCCGCCGCCGTGCTATTGGGCAGGGTCAGCCCGCCCGAGCAAGAGACGAAGGCCATGGGCACGATCACCGCGGCGATGGTCTGAACGCCGGCCAGGGCCAGCCCCAGCATGGCGATACCCGCCGCCACGCCCAGAAATGTGCCCAGCACCACCATGCGCTCCAGCCCCAGCTTCTGGGTCAGCTTGGAGGACAGGATCGATCCGCTCATGAAGCCAACGATCACCACGGTGAAGCAGAAGCCGAAATTCTCGGCCCGGACCCCCAGCACATCGATGATCACGAAGGACGCGCCCGAGATGAAGGCGAACATGCCGCAGAAGGTCAGACTGATGGTCAGGCTATAGCCAAGAAACACCCGATCCCGCAGCAGGGTCATGTAATTCTCGACCATGTCCAAGGGATGCAGCGCCCGCAGATTGGGGTACATGTTGGTCTCGGACAGAACCTTCCAGCCGGAATAGAGCATGGCCGCGCCAAAGACGGTCAGCAGGACGAAGGTGGCCTGCCAGCCGAACCAGGAATGCAGCCGCCCGCCGATCATCGGCGCCACCGCCGGCGCCAAAGCCATCACCGAGGCCAGGGTCGACATTACCTTGGCGGCTTCCTCGCGCGGGAAGGTATCGCGCAGGATGGCCCGGCCCAGCACCGGCCCGGCGCAGGCTCCCAGCGCTTGCAGGAAGCGGGCGGCGATCAGGCTTTCGATGCTGCCGGCCATCAGACAGACGATGCTGGCCAGGGTGTACAGCAGCACGCCGCCCATCAGCACCGGACGACGGCCATAGCGGTCGGACAGCGGACCATAGACCAGCTGCGCCACCGCGAAACCGGCGACGAACACCGACAGGGTCAGCTGCACCTCGGAAATATCGGCATGGAACTGCCGGGTCATATCGGGCAGCGACGGCAGATACATGTCGATGGACATGGGGCCGAAGGCGGTCAGGGCCACCAAAAGCCATGTGGGCGGGCGCGGCGCTTTCGGCGCGGAGGAAGCATCGGTCATCATGAAACTGAACTTGGCAGTTCAGCCGTAGCGATGCAACTGGGCTCCGTGTTTTTTCAGCCATGCGCGGGAGTCGCGGGCGGCGCAGGGGGCCAGCCCCTCGACCACCTGCCAGAAGGCCGGGGAATGGTTCATCTCGGCCAGATGCGCCACCTCATGGGCGACGACATAGTGAAAGACCGGCTCGGGCGCCAGCAGCAGCCGCCAGGAAAAAGTCAGATCGCCCCGGCTGGTGCAGCTGCCCCAGCGCGAGGTGGTGTCCCGCAGCGCCACCTTGCCCAAGGCCCGGCCCTTCGGCAATTGCGCCGCCAGGGACTGGGCGCGAACGGTCAGCTCGGCCTTGGCCTGGATCTTCAGCCAGTCGGCGACCCGGCGCTCGAAGAATTCCGGGCGGCCCGAGACATGGATCAGCCCATCCTCGCGCCAGACGCCGCGCCTTGCCCCCGGAGCCGGACGCAGCTCATGCTCGACGCCCAGATAAGGCACCGTTTCCCCGGCCAGAAACCGCCGCCGCCGGGGCAAAGCCGCCAGCCGCTCGGCCAGCCAGTCGGATTTGGAGCGCAGAAAAGCCAGCCCCTGGGACTCGCGCACGAAGCCGGGCAGCACCAGCAACACCGCGCCATCCTGGGGATCAAGCCGCAGAGACATATTGCGGGCCAGAGGCGAGCGCTTCAGCCGGACCGGGATGCTCCGACCGGCGATCTCGACCTGCAGGTCAGCCGTCACAGCTGGGGATCATCCATCTGGGTTTGCTCGAACAGGCGCTGTTCGGCGGTCTTCAGGATGGCCGCCGTCATTTCCGGGCTCTTGGCGATGAAGTCGCGGAAGTCCTTCACATCCAGGGTCAGCAGCTGGCAGCGGCTGCGGGCCGTCACCGTGGCGGTGCGCGGGGTGTTCTGCAACAGGGCGATCTCGCCGAAGAACTCGCCGTCATTCAGCATCACCTGGGTCGGGCCGCCGAACTCGACGGCGACGATGCCGCTGACGATGAAATACATGCGGTCGCCAATATCGCCCTCGCGGATCAGCACATCGCCGGGCGCGGCCATCACCACCCGCAGAAGCGCGGTGATCGAGGCGATCTGATCGGCATCCAAGCCGCTGAAGAACGGCACCTTGGCCACCATGTGCCAGGTGGACAGGAAGTCGCGGCGCTTGACCTCTTCGGCGAAACCGTTGGCCAGGATCGAGGCCGGCAGCGCGAACATGCCGATGCCCAGCAAGGCGGTACAGCCCGCCAGCATCTTGCCCAAGGGCGACAGCGGCACGGCATCGCCATAACCCACCGTGGTTAGGGTGACGATGCCCCACCACATGGCATGGGGAATGCTGTCGAAGGCCGACGGATTGACATGCCGCTCGACCATGTAAAGGGTGGTCGAGGCGGTCAGCAGCAGCAGGAACATCATGAACAGGGCCGACTGCAAGGACCGGCCTTCCCGATGCAGCACCGAGGCCAGGGTTTGCAGCGCCGGCAGATAGCGGGCCAGCTTCAGCACCCGCACCACCCCCAGCACGATCTGGGCATCGGGAGGCACCGGCGCCGCCAGCTCGATCAGCATGGGCAGCACCGCCACCGCGTCGATCACTCCGAAGAAGGTGCGCTGATAGGTCAGATAGGCGTTCAGCCGTCCCTGCCCGGCCGGACAGGCCGACACCACCCGATGAACTTGCAGCAGCCAGTCCACCGCCAGCAGCAGAATGGCCAGACGCTCGACCGGCCAGCTCCAGCTATCGGGGCCCAGATTGATGTCCGGCACGGTGCGGGTCACGACGATGCCGACGCACAGCAGCACCGTCAGACTGATGACGGCGCGATAAAGGCGGGCGACGGGCGTCGGAAACTGCCCGGTATCCAGCATGTTGGTCAGGAAGGAGGACTGTGCGCTCACGATCGACGGCTCTTATGCTCTGGCCTTGCTGCATGACAGGATACTTCGAGCAGCACCTCTCTTGCCAGAGAAGATGGATGAACTATAACTACTGGCACGGATAGAGGGGTCCGGCTTTCGCTGAAAGAGATTACCGCCATGAGAATGCATGTGGAAGAACTGTCCAACGGCATCACATTGATACGCCTGGAGGGTGACTTCGACGCCAAGGGCGCCGGCGAGATCGAAACCCAGTTCGCCGCCGTGACCGCTTTTGCCGACAAGGTGGTGGTGGACATGCAGGGCGTGAACTTCCTGGCCTCGATCGGCATCCGCGCTTTGTTGTCGGCGGTCAAGGCCGTAAACCGCCGCGAAGGTAAGCTGGTGGTGGCTTCGGTGAAGGACAGCGTGCTGCAGGTGCTGAAAACCTGCGGCGCCCATGGGGTGATGACCATCTGCGGCGGCCTCGACGAGGCGTTGGCCCAGATCGCTTAGGGAACCAGCTCATTCAAGCGACCCTCTATCAGCTTGAACCGCAAATGCAGGCGCTGCCCGGCGCCGTCGAATGGGCGCTGACCAGCCTTCAGCCCCTGGATCTTCTGCCCAATCCCCTGCTGGCCGTGCGGCTCTGTGTCGAAGAGGCCCTGGCCAATATCATCACCCACGGGCAAGACGGCCACAGCATCCGCCTTGGCCTGCGGCAGGAAGAAGACCGTCTGATCCTTGAGGTCGAGGACGACGCCCGCCCCTTCGATCCCACCCTCTGGTGCTGCCGCGCCGTCAATGACAGCGTCGAAACCGCCAGCATCGGGGGACGCGGCATCTTGTTGATGCGCCATTTCGCCGATCAGATGCGCTATGAGCGGCGCGACGGCCGCAATCACCTGACCCTGATCTTTCCGCTAGGGCAGGAAGCGTAGCACCAGGCAGGTGATGTCGTCGGACTGCTCGACCCCGGCGGCGAAGTCATCCACCGCCGCCACCGTCGCATCCACCAGGGCTTGCGGCGACCGGTCGGACAGCTGCGCCAGCAGCGCCTCCAGCCGTTCTTCCCCGAACATGGCGCGGTCCTCGGCAAAGGCTTCGGTAATGCCGTCGGTGTAAAGGAACAGCCCTTCTCCGGGCTCCAGGCGCAGCTGGCTGCCCTTATAGGCATAATGATCCAGAATCCCCACCGCCGGTCCGCCATCGGACGGCAGCGGCGCCACCGTTCCCGCCTCGGACCCTAAGCGATAGGGCGGATTATGGCCGGCATTGCAGCAGGCTAGCGCCCCGGTTTCCAGATCGAGAATCGCCAGGAAGGCGGTGACGAACATGCAGGCTTCGTTATCCTCGGCCAGGATGGCGTTGACCCGCTGCATCACCAGTTCGGGCGGCAATCCGGGCTGGGCCACGCCCCGCAACACGCTGCGGAACATCACCATGAACAGCGAGGCGGGAACCCCCTTGCCCGAGACATCCGCCACCAACAGGGCCAGATAGCGGTCGCCGATGCGGAAATAATCATACAGATCGCCGCCCACCGCATGGGCTGGGCGCATGGTGGCGGCGATGGAAAAGCGATCTCCCGCCGCCAGCGGCAAAGAGCGCGGCAGCAAGGACTGCTGAATGCGGGCCGCCATCTCCAGCTGCTGCCGCTGGGTCTGCTTGGCCTGCAGCTCCTCCATCATTTCCAGGAAGCTGTTCTCGAAGGCCCCCATCTCGCCCGAGCGCTCGTGCAGCACCTTCAGAATGGAGCCGTCGGATTGCGACTGGCGCAGCATCTGCGCCGCCGTCGAGAGAAAGGCCAAGGGCTTGTTGACCCGCGTCAGCCGCAGCCCAAGATCGGTGATCAGCGCGCGGCCGATTTCGGGCGTATCGGCGATGATGGCGTGAACCTCGTCGCGATCCAGGCGCATCAGGCGGCAGTCGTCCAGCGCCGTCACCGTGGCGCTGCGCGGCTGATCGGCGAAGACCGCGATCTCGCCCACCATCTGATTGGGGCCAAGCACCGCCATGCTGACCGGCCCGGCGCCGATATCGACGCTGACGCCCAGCATTCCCGACACCACCAGATAAAGACAATCCCCCGCCTCGCCCTGGCGGAACAACACCGCGCCATTGTCGAGCGTCTCAAGCTCGGCCTTGGCCAGCACCCGATGGGCCAGATCACCGCGCAAACCGGCGAACAGCCCACGATCCGCCAAAGCGGCGACGATGTCGGCCAATGAGGGATCGAGGGAAGGATCAACAGAGAGGGACAAGGACAAACCCCGCGAGGATCGAATGCCGGATTATGCCCCAGCAAGCGGGGCGTAAAAAAGGCGGCCTTGCTGCCAAGACCGCCTTCTTAACCGAATGAACCGCCGGCCTTAGCCGCGAGCCATCTTGGCCAGACGCATGCGCAGCGCGTTCAGCTTGATGAAGCCTTCGGCGTCGCGCTGGTTATAGACCGAGTCCTGCTCGAAGGTGACATAGTCCAGACGATAGAGCGACTTGGGCGACTTGCGGCCGACCACGGTCACATTGCCCTTGTACAGCTTCAGACGGACGGTGCCTTCGACGTTCTCGGACACCTTGTCGATCATGGTCTGGATGGCCTGACGCTCGGGGCTCCACCAGAAGCCGTTATAGACCAGCTCGGCGTAACGGGGCATCAGCTCGTCCTTCAGATGGGACTCGCCGCGATCCAGGGTCAGGCTTTCGATGGCGCGATGGGCCACGATCAGCACCGAGCCGCCGGGGGTCTCGTAGACGCCGCGCGACTTCATGCCGACGAAGCGGTTTTCCACCAGATCCAGACGGCCGATGCCGTTGGCGCCGCCCAGCTCGTTCAGCTTGGTCAGGATGGTGGCGGGGCTCATGGCGACGCCGTCGATGGCGACCGCGTCACCCTTCTTGAACTCGATCTCCACATAGGTCGGCTTGTCGGGCGCGGTCTCGGGGCTGACCGAGCGGGTGAACATGTCGTCGTTGGGCTCGACCCACGGATCTTCCAGGGCCTTGCCTTCGTAAGAGATGTGCAAGAGGTTGGCGTCGGTCGAGTAAGGCGCCTCGCCGCGCTTGTCCTTGGCGATCGGAATCTGATGCTTCTCGGCGAAGTCCAACAGAGCGGTGCGGCTGTTCAGGTCCCAGATGCGCCAAGGCGCGATCACCTTGATTTCCGGCTTCAGGGCGTAATAGCCCAGCTCGAAGCGCACCTGATCATTGCCCTTGCCGGTGGCGCCATGGGCCACGGCGTCGGCGCCGACCATGTTGGCGATCTCGATCTGGCGCTTGGAGATCAGCGGACGGGCGATCGAGGTGCCCAGCAGATAGACGCCTTCATACAGAGCATTGGCGCGGAACATCGGGAACACGAAGTCGCGCACGAATTCTTCGCGCAGATCATCGATGAAGATGTTCTCGGGCTTGATGCCCATCAATTCGGCCTTCTTGCGGGCCGGCTCCAGCTCTTCGCCCTGGCCCAGGTCGGCGGTGAAGGTCACCACTTCGCAACGGTACTGGTCCTGCAGCCAGCGCAGGATGATGGAGGTATCCAGACCGCCGGAATAGGCCAGGACGACTTTCTTAATATCGCTCATGGAATAGGCGCCTTCGAATGAGGGACGAAACTGGGCCGGAGTATAGAAGTTCCCACCGGCCTTGCAAGAGGTGGGAAGGTCACGCTACGGCAAGGGTGAAATGCATCTCGGTGCCGCCGCCATCGGGCGAGGCTAGCCAAATCTCGCCGCCATGGGCCTCGACCACCCGCTTGCACAGCGACAGGCCCACCCCCGCGCCGGGATATTGATGCTGTCCATGCAGGCGGCGGAACATCTCGAACACCTGCTTGGCATGGCTGTCGGGAATGCCGATGCCGTTGTCGCGCAGGATCAGATGCAGCTTGTCCGACTCGCGCCGGGCCGTCAGACGGACCACCGGCGCCTGACCGGAGGGCTGGAACTTCAGGGCATTGCCGATCAATTGGGTGAACAGCTGATGCAGCTGCTCGGAATCGCCGCGCACCTTGGGCAGATCGGCGGGCAGGGTCACCTCGGCCTTCTTGGCCTCGATGCTGGGGCGCAGATCGGCCAGCACGTCGGCGACGATCTTATCCAAGGACAGATCGGTGAAGCTGCTGGCCAGGGTGCCGGTGCGGGAGTAATCCACCATGCCGCGCACCAGTTCGCGCATGCGCGTGGCCCCGGCGGTGATGAAACCCAGATAGAGCGAACCATCGCCCTGCAATTGAGGCCCGAATTCCCGCTCCAAAAGCTGGACATAGCTGACCACCCGGCGGCAGGGCTCCTGAAGATCGTGGGCGGCCACATGGGCGAAGCGGTTCAGCTCGGCATTGGTGCGCTCCAGCTCGGCGACCATCTTGCGCAGGGTTTCTTCTTCCTGCTTGCGCTCGGTGATGTCGCGGGCGACGGCGATCAGACATTGCACGCCGTCCAGCTCGACCTCTTCGACCGACAGCAGCGCCGTCAGCCGCGCGCCGTCCTTGCGGCGCAGCACCGCTTCATAGCCGGTCAGGCGATCGCCGTTTTCCAGCGCCGCGATCATGCTGGCGCGGTCGTCGGGCTCGCCCCAGAAATGAATTTCCAAAGAGCTATGCCCGACCGCCTCGGCCTCGGTGAACCCCAAAACCCGCTGAAAGGCCTCGTTGACCTGCAGGAATTTGCCGGTGCTTTTCTCGCTGATCAGGATGATGTCGGGACAGTTGCTGAAGACGGTGGCGAACTTCATCTCGGTCCGGCGCTTTTCCAGCAACTCCAGACGCAGGGCCTCCAGTTCGCGGGCCATCTCGCCGATTTCGTCGGCGCGGGCGGTTTCGGCCACCTCGTAATCCAGATGCCCCTGGGTCACGCTGCGCAGCGACCCCCGCAAATGGTCCAGCGGCCGCAGGATCGAGCGGCTGACCAGCCCCATCACCATCACCCCCACCGACAAGGCGCCGCCCAGCAGCAGCAACAGCTTCAGACGCTGGCGATCCTTGGCCCTAAGGGCGGAATCATGCAGCCGGTTGGCGTGAGTGCGGGCAAAATGCAAGATGGTGTCGGTGGCCGCCAGCACCCGATGATATTGCGGCTCGGCGCTGGCGCGATAGATGTCGCGGGCATAGTCGCTATCGCCTTGATTGATGGCCTCGACCACCATATCGGCCATGTCCTGCCAGTCGCTCCAGGCGCGGTCCAGCTGGTTGATATCCGCCGGGTCGCCCATATAGCGGTCCCGCACCAGCGCGATACTGGCCTGGGCATCCGCCTCGGCGGCCAGGATGCTTGGCTTCCAATCGCCCGAGGCGCTTTCGGCGGGATAGGCGAGGATGCGCAGAATCTCGCTATTCACCCCCAGGACCGAGCGTCGCAGATCGGACAGCGAATTGGTGACGGTAAAGGGATGGCCGTACAGGTCGGCGATGGCGTCCACCACCTGCTCCAGGGAATCCGAGCCCACCGCCCCCATTCCCAGAATCAGAAGGAGCAAGAAGACATAGCCCGCAGCGATACGCTGGGCGATCTTGAGCAGCGTTTTTGCCATCTTCCCCGGATGGAACTTTCCTACTTTCCCCCGCGCGGAAATCTACGCCAACCGCCGCCAGGAGTCTCTGCAAATCCGCCCCTCAGAATTGTGCGGCATCGCGGCGAAAGCAATCAGCCAGATAATCCGCCGCCGCCGCCAGATGCGGGGTCTGGCGCAGATCAGGCCGGGACAGCAGCCAGAGAAACCGTGAGGGCGGCTGCTCGCCGGTCAAGACCGGCTGAAGCCCCTGGGCGACGAAACGCGGCAGCAGGGCGACCCCGGCATCCTGTCGAGCCGCCTCGGCCTGGGTGAGATGATTGTTGCTGCGGAAGGATAGACGCACCTGGGGAAAGCGCCGCTCCAGCCAGCGGGCCAGCGGCAGATGGGCATTGGCCTCGTCGAAGCCGATGAAACAGGGCGGCTCTCCCGCCCGCAGCCGCTCGGCCCAGGCCGCCGAGGCGTAAAAGCCGCTGCCCAGCTCCACCAGCTTGCGGGACAACAGCTCGGAGTCCTCGGGTTGCTCGGCATAGCGCAGCGCCAGATCCACCTCGTGACGGGCCAGACTGAGAACCCGGCTATCGGCCACCAGGGCGATGTCGATGGCCGGATGCAGGCGCTGGAATTCCAACAGGCGCGGCAGCAGATAGCCCTCGGCCAGGCTGGCGGTGGCGGTGATGCGCAGGCTGCCGCGAAGCTGGGGGCTTGTCGGCCTTGCGATCACCCCTGCCGCCAGCGCCTCCATTCCCGCCGCCCGTTCCAGCACCTCATGCCCCGATGGGGTCAGGCGATAGCCGGTGGGGCGACGCTCGAACAGCGGCTCGCCCAGCAAGGCCTCCAGCCCCGAAACCCGCCGCGCCACCGTGGCATGAGTCACCCCCAAAGCCCGCGCCGCCGCCGATAGGCTGCCATGCCGCGCCAGAGCCAGAAAGACCCGCAGGTCTTCCCAATCCAGCCTGCTTGTGAATTTTTGATCAGTCATTGCGCGAGAATAGTTAATTTTCAATCAAGCGCCAAGCCGCCAATCTGGGGCTCGTTATTCGGCAGGAGACCAGACCATGCATCTCGACATCACCCTGATCGGCGGCCCCACCGCCTTGATCGAGCTCGCCGGCAATCGGCTGTTGACCGACCCCACCTTCGATGCGCCGCGCGCCTATCACGGGGCCGTCACCCTGACCAAGCAGACCGGCCCGGCCCTGTCGGCCGACAGCCTGGGGCCGATCGATGCGGTGTTGCTGACCCATGATCAGCATGCCGACAATCTGGACGAGGCCGGACGGGCCTTGCTGCCCCAGGCCAAGCGCGTGCTGTCCACACCGTTGGCGGCGCAACGGCTGGGCAATGACACGGTGGGGCTGGAGCCCTGGCAGACCGTCACCCTGGCCAGCGGTCTGATGGTGACCGGCACCCCCTGCCGCCATGGCCCGGCCGGCATCGACCCGGTGACCGGCCCGGTGACCGGCTTCCTGCTGGGAACGGAGCAGCCGGGCGACGCGGTCTATATCTCGGGCGATACGGTCTGGTACGAAGGCACCATGGAGATCGCCAAGCGCACTCAGCCGAAACTGATCATCCTGTTCACCGGCGCCGCCGAACCGCGCGGCCCCATGCGCCTGACCATGGACAATAACGACGCCCTGGACGCCGCCGCCGCCTTCCCCTCGGCCAAGGTGATCGCCATCCATAATCAGGGCTGGGAACATTTCAGCGAAAGCCAGGAGGATGTCCTGACCGCCTTCACCATCATGGGACAAGCGGGGCGGCTGGTAACGCTGGAATTGGGACAGGCCACGAGGGTGGAGCTGTAAGACAGCTCTCCCTCACCCCCAGCCCCTCTCCCGCTTGCGGGAGAGGGGTGAAGACAGCCGGGAAAGCCCCTCTCCCGCAAGCGGGAGAGGGGTTTGGGGTGAGGGAAAAACCCAGAAAATGTCAGAGGAAGCTCATCCTCACAGCCCAGCACGCCCTCTCACCAGAGCGCGTTGAGCGCGAGGCCAAGGGCGCGGATGCGCCCGCCCGGCGAGGGACTACCGGCGAAGCCGAAATAAAATCCAGAGCGCGTTGAGCGCGAGGCCAAGCGGGCGGAGGCCCGCGCCCGGCGAGGGACTACCGGCGAAGCCGGAATAACAAACCCGCGGAGGCCCGCGCCCGGCGAGGGACCAAAATAAAAAAAACGGGCCGAAGCCCGTTTTTCTTAATGCTGTTCCCGGGTGCCCGAGAATTTGATCTCGGGGAAGTCCTGCTGGGCCCGGTTCAGGGTCCAGCTGTTGCGGGCCAGGAAGACGAACGCGCCGTCGCGATCCTCGGCCATGGACGACATGTTGGCATCCATGAATTTCTTCAAGATGGCCTTGTCCTCGCAATGGACCCAGCGGGCGGTGTCGAAGGGGGCTTCCTCGAAGCCGGCCTTCAGATTGTATTCGCTCTCGATGCGGTTGGCGATGACGTCGAACTGCAGCATGCCGACCACGCCGACGATCCAGGTCGCGCCGTTCAGCGGCTTGAACAGCTGCGAGACGCCTTCCTCGGCCAGGTCCTCCAGCGCCTTCTTCAGCTGCTTGGCCTTCATCGGATCGTCCAGGCGCACGCGGCGCAGGACTTCCGGGGCGAAGCTGGGAATGCCGGTGAAGCGGATATCCTCGCCCTCGGTCAGGGCATCGCCGATGCGCAGGGCGCCGTGGTTGGGAATGCCCATGATGTCGCCGGGATAGGCCTCTTCCGCCAGCTCGCGGTCGCGGGCCAGAAAGAACACCGGATTGCCCAGCGCCAGCAGCTTGCCCGAACGCACATGCTTCAGCTTCATGCCGCGCTTGAACTTGCCCGAGCAGACGCGGAAGAAGGCGATGCGGTCGCGGTGGTTGGGGTCCATGTTGGCCTGGACCTTGAACACGAAGCCGGTGACTTTTTCTTCCAGCGGATCGACGGTGCGGGGCTCGGCGGCCTGAATGCGCGGCGGCGGGGCCAGACGGCCGATGCCGTTCAGCAGTTCGCGCACACCGAAGTTGCGCAGGGCCGAGCCGAAGAACACCGGGGTCAGATGACCGGCGCGATAGCTTTCCAGATCGAAGGGCGGGCAGGCGCCGCGCACCAATTCGATCTCCTCGCGCAGCTTGGCGGCGGCGGCGGCGCCCACCAGCTCGTCCAGGCGCGGGTCCTCCAGCGGCATATCGATGCCTTCGGGGATATAGTCGCCGCGGGTCTGGTCGAACAGCAGCACCTGATCGCAAGACAGGTCATAGACGCCCTTAAGGTCGCGCCCCATGCCGATCGGCCAGGTAATGGGGGTGACGTCCAGCGCCAGGGTCTTTTCGATCTCGTCCAGGATATCAAAGGTCTCGCGGGCTTCGCGGTCCACCTTGTTGACGAAGGTGGTGATCGGCACGTCGCGCAGACGGCAGACCTCGAACAGCTTGCGGGTCTGGGTTTCGATACCCTTGGCGGCGTCCAGCACCATCACCGCCGAATCGACGGCGGTCAGGGTGCGGTAGGTATCCTCGCTGAAGTCTTCGTGACCGGGGGTGTCCAGCAGATTGAAGGACAGGCCGCCATGCTCGAAGCTCATCACCGAGGCGGTGACCGAGATGCCGCGTTCCTTTTCGATGCTCATCCAGTCCGAGCGGGCGCGTCGCTGCTCGCCGCGGGCGCGCACGGCGCCGGCCATCTGAATGGCTCCTCCGAACAGCAGCAGCTTTTCGGTCAGAGTGGTCTTACCGGCGTCGGGGTGCGAGATGATGGCGAAGGTGCGCCGCTGCGCAATCGCCTCTAGGAGCGTCGTCATAAGGCCGGTTTTTCCGTCCTTGGCGCGAAAAAAGCAAGCGCTGTTTGCAGCCCGCCGCCCCTCTGCCTGTCTATTTTCGCCATCACAAGTCACAGACGCCCACACCAAAGGTAGAATGCTTACCGACGCAGGTAATGGCCCAACAAGCCATCGGCGGGGTTTTTCTCGGGCCCGAGAAATTCGCATCGCAACCTTAGTCGGAATGATATAACCTTTGGCCTAACAATATTGGCGGGCGTCACGCCATCACAGAGGGATTTGTTCCGTGCTGATGCGGGGACCAGTATGAAGATTCTCATCGCCGACGACCACGAGCTGTTCCGCGACGGCTTGCGTCTGGCCTTGGAGCAGATGGAACAGGGCGTCCAAATCGTCGAGGCCGGAGACTATCCGCAGGCCATCGACGCCGCCAAATCTGTGACCGATCTCTCGCTGGTTCTGCTGGACCTCAATATGCCGGGCATGAGCTGGAACGACGGATTGCAGGTGCTGCGCGCCACCTTGAACCCGGCTGTTCCCATCATCATCCTGTCGGCCACCGACGATCGCCGCCATGTGTTGCAGGCCGTCAATCTGGGCGCCGCCGGCTTCATTCCCAAGACATCCAGCAGCCGCGTGATGCTGAGCGCCCTGAAGCTGGTGCTGTCGGGCGGCGTCTATCTGCCCCCCGCCCTGCTGGAGCAGGCGGTCGAGGAAGCCTCGGCCGAACCCCAGCCCCTGGCCAACGGCACCAACGCCCTGACCCCGCGCCAGCGGGAAGTGCTGACCCTGTTGGGCCAAGGCAAGTCCAACAAGGAAATCGCCCGCGTGCTGGATCTGGCCGAGGGGACGGTCAAGCTGCATGTCACGGCCATCCTCAAGGCGCTGGGCGTGAACAACCGCACCCGCGCCGTGGTGGCCGCCGCCCAGATGGGCCTGACCGGCCCCATCAGCTGATTCTTTTCCAGAAAGCATAGCACCATGCGGCAGATGGATTTGGGACAGGCGCTGGGCCTGGCCTTTTCCCATTACGAAGCGGGACGCCATGACGACGCGCGGCGCCTGACCCGCGACATCGAGAAAAACCGCCCCAACACTCCTGGCCTGTCCTATCTGCAAGGGCTGCTGGCCCTGGCCGAGGGGCAGGGACGCAAAGCGGCGCAATATCTGGGCAAGGCGCTGGCGCAAACCCCCGACGCCCCGCCGCCGCTGCTGGCCATGGCCCGCGCCCAACTGATGCAGAACCGCCAGTCCGAGGCCGAGGCCCTGCTGTCGCAACTGCTGACCATCGCCCCCGACTACCCCGAGGTGAAGGAAGAGCTGGGCGCTTTGCGCCTGCGCCAGGGCCGCTGGGACGATGCCGTGATCCTGCTTCGCGCCGCCCTGGATCTGCGCCCCGGCAATGCCGCCAGCCTGAACAATCTGGGTGCCGCCGAAAAGGCGCTGGGGCATGTGGATGTGGCGGCGCTGGCCTTCGCCCAGGCCTTGGACGCCGACCCCACTTTCGCCAAGGCCCATGCCAATCTGGCCGCCGTGCTGCGGCTGCTGAAGCGCCCCGACGACGCCATGGCCTCGGCCAGCCGCGCCGTCGAGCTATCCCCCCATGAGCCGGGCGGCTGGCTGGAGCTGGGGCTATGCTGGCGTGAAGCCGGCAAGCCCGACGAAGCCCTGGAAGCCATCACCCGCGCCAGCGAACGCCAGCCCGGCTGGGTCGAGGCCCTGTGGCTGCGGGCGGAACTGCTGGAAGGGCTGGGCCGCTTCGAAGAAGCCGCCTCCGCCTATCGCCGGGTGATCGCCGCCGATCCCGCCGACCTCTACGGCGCCGCCCTGGCCCTGGCCCGGCTGGAGGGTGGACAAGCCCCCGACCGCGCCCCCGCCGCCTTCGTCTCGGCGCTCTATGACCGCTATGCCGAGGTGTTCGAGACCGACCTGCGCGAGACCCTGCGCTATCGCGGCCCGGAACTGCTGACCGATGCGGTGCTGCGGGTGATGGGCGAAGGCTCCTTCGAGATCATGGATCTGGGCTGCGGTACCGGCCTGACCGGTGCGGCCCTGCGCCGGATGTCCTGCCGCCTGGACGGGGTCGATCTCTCCGCCGCCATGCTGGCCAAGGCCCAGGCGCGCGGCATCTATGACGATCTGATCGAAGGCGACCTGACCGCCAGCCTGCAAGCCCGCCCCCAGGCCTATGACCTGCTGGCCGCCGGCGATGTCTTCATTTATCTGGGCGACCTGTCGCCGGTGCTGGCCGCCGCCGCCCGCGCCCTGCGCCCTGGCGGCGCCCTAGCCTTTTCGGTTGAGGCTGCCCCCGACGAGGGCTGGAGCCTTCAGCCCTCCAAGCGCTTCGCCCATTCCGAGAGCTATCTGCGGCAACAGGCCGAGGCCCACGGCTTCGACATCGCCCTGTTCGAGCCCTGCTCGACCCGCCAGGAACAGGGCGAGGATCTGCCCTGCTTCGTGCTGGTGCTGACAAAGCCACTTTAGAATCAGCTCTATGCCCGCCGGACCGCATCCAGGAAGGTCTGCACATTCTGGCGCAAGGCGTCGCAGCGCCCCGCCAGCTCGGTCACCGAGACCAAGATGCCATGGGCGGAATGGCCGGTATCGGTGGCGGCGGTCTGCACCCCATCCACATTGCCGGTGACTTCGCCGGTTCCGGCGGCGGCTTCCTGCACATTGCGGGCGATTTCCACCGTCGCCATCCCCTGCCCGTCCACCGCATGGGAGACCAGCCCGCCGATCTCGTCGATCCGCTGGATGGTCTGGGAGATATGCTCGATGGCCTGCACCGCATCCTCGGTGGCCCCTTGCACCGCCGCGATCTGGCCGGAAATCTCGCCGGTGGCCTTGGCGGTCTGACTGGCGAGATTCTTCACCTCGCCCGCCACCACGGCAAAGCCCTTGCCGGCATCGCCCGCCCGCGCCGCCTCGATGGTGGCGTTCAGGGCCAGAAGGTTGGTCTGGCTGGCGATATCATTGATCAGCTTGACCACATCGCCGATACGAGACGCCGCCTCGGCCAGACCGCGCACCTTACCGTTGGCTTCCCCGGCCTCGGCCACCGCGTCGGCGGCGATGCGGGCGGAATCCTCGACCTGACGCTTGATCTCGCCCACCGAGGCCGACAGCTCCTCGGCCGCCGCCGCCACCGTCTGCACATTGGTCGAAGCCTGATTGGCCGCCGCCGCCGCCGCCGAGGCCAAGCCGGTGGTGGTCTCGGCATTTTGCGACATGCTGCTGGCCGCCGTCTGCAATCCCTTCAGGGCCGCCGTCACCGAATCCAGATTCTCGGCCATCATGGCGTTGAAGTCCTGAGCCAGACGTTCGATCTCCTGGGCGCGGCGGGCCTGGGCGGCGTGCTCGCTCACCGAGTCCTGGTTCATCCGCTGCACCAAGTCCTGCTCTTCGCGGAACACCGCCAGCGCCTTGGCGATCTTGCCGAACTCGTCGGTGCGCTCGGGCTTGAGCAGCAGCGGGCGCTTGTCCTCGGACATCACCGTGTCCAGATCCACTCCCAGATCCGAAAAGGCCCGCGACATCACATAGCCCAGACTGACCGCAGCCACCAAACCGGCGCAGATGGTCACCACGAACACCACGGCGATCAGCTGAAAGGCATGTTCGCCACGCTCGCGGGTGCTGCCGGCCGCCTCGACCAGCGCCGAGGATTCCGTATCCAGCCGCTTGCGCATGGCCTCCAACAGGGCATCGCTGCGCTTATCCATGGCGTCGGTCTTCTTGTCGAAATCCTCCATCAGGACATTGCCGGCCTCGACGCCCTGGTCGATATAGATGCGGCTCATCTTGACGCCCAGATCGTAGTAAGCCGGAAAGCTGGATTTCAGCGCCGACAGCTCGGCCTGCACATCCTGGGCGTCCAGCTTGCGGGCCAGGACCGAGGCCTTGTCGATATCGTCGTTGAAATGCTTCACCCAGGTGGCGGCGTCTTGGAAGCTGTCTTCGTGATGGGTGGCCGAGGCATCGGTCAGGAACTGCTGCACCTGGACGATGTCCAGCTTCAGGTTGCCGATGATCTGCATCAAGGGGACGATCTCGTCATTCATCCGCCGGGCTTCCTGCTCGGCCTGGGTCAGCCGCGCCCCCTGCCCGCCCAGACTGGCATAGCTGGCGATTCCCGCCAGCAACATGCCGAGAAGCATGACCGATAGGGCGATAATAACCTTGATGCGAATAGGCATCGCCAGACTCCCCTTGATGACAATCAAAGGGTAAGCCATGTCGCGATCCGACGCGCCTTCACTTTTGGTGTGGCGTCATCGTTCTTTCGGTATAGGTGGCTTTCGCTATAAGGGGCTTATTCGGAAAGCGACTCGTCGCTCTCATCCAGCGTGATCGGCACGCCGGGCTGATGCTTGGAATTGCGGATCGCCAAAGCCGACTTCACATGGCTGATATTGGGCGCCGCCGTCAGCTTGGTGGTCAGGAACCGCTGATAAGAATCCCAGTCCTCGGCCACCACCTTCAGCAAGAAATCGGTCTCGCCCGCCAGCATGTGGCATTCGCGGACTTCCGGCCAGCCCAGCACCAATTCCTCGAAGGACTTCAGATCGGCCTCGGCCTGGCTGTTCAATCCCACATGAGCGAAGACGGTGACGTTGTAGCCCAGGGCGATGGCGTCCACCTCGGCATGATAGCCGCGGATATAGCCAGCCTCTTCCAGCGCACGCACCCGGCGCAGGCAGGGCGGAGCCGAGATGCCGGCGCGGCGCGCAAGATCCACATTGGTCATGCGTCCGTCCGCCTGCAGGTCGTGCAGGATGCGGCGGTCGATGCGGTCCAGCTTGACCCGCTGCATGGTTTGAAAAGCTCCGAAATTCCGATATCCGGGTAATAATATTACAGAGCCGAAGCCCCCTCACAAGCCCCCATTCCGGGCAAAATCTGATTCTGCCGCGAAAAAGCGCCAAAAACCGCCGATTTCCTTGCCGAAGCCCCCTCAACTGAGAGTGAAAATCATTATTTTTGAGACGAGTCCCTGCCTTTTTATAATCATTGAAACTTGCACAGCGCCGCGCCCGGCCCTACATTGCGGGCATCCCGATTCTTCTCAGGAGCAGATTCCAATGTGCACTCTGGTCACTCAGGCGGCCCCCGATTTCACCGCTCCGGCCGTGATGCCGAACAACGAGATCAACGGCAGCTTCAACCTGAAGGAATATCTGGCCGGCTCCTATGGCCTGGTGTTCTTCTATCCGCTGGACTTCACCTTCGTCTGCCCCTCGGAAATCCTGGCTCATGACCACCGTCTGGCCGCCTTCGCCGAAAAGGGCGTCAAGGTCGTCGCCGTGTCTGTCGACAGCCACTTTACCCACCTGGCCTGGAAGAACACCCCCGTCGAAAAGGGCGGCCTGGGCAATGTTCAGTTCCCCATGGTGGCCGACCTGACCAAGGATATCGCCAAGGATTACGGCGTGCTGCTGCCCGGCGGCGTCGCCCTGCGCGGCACCTTCCTGATCGACAAGGCCGGCGTGGTGCAGTTCGCCCACATCAACAACCTGCCGCTGGGCCGCAATGTCGACGAGGCCCTGCGCCTGGTGGACGCCCTGCAGTTCCATGAAGAGCATGGCGAGGTCTGCCCCGCCGGCTGGAACAAGGGCAAGCCCGGCATGACCGCCAGCCCGGACGGCGTCGCCAAGTATCTGGCCGACAACGCCGACAAGCTGTAAGGCCGTCGGCATCCGCCGACAAGCTGTAAGGTATTCGGCAACGCCGACAAGCTGTAAGGCATTCGGCATCCGCCGATCCTGATTTGGCGGGGCGCCTCTTTTTCAAGGGGCGCCCCGTTTGTCTTCACCAGCCTCTTTCCCCGCCGAGCTTCCGCGCTTATTCTGAAGCCCAGGGAAGACATGTCGCTGAAGGATTCTTGTCACATGGCCACGCATCACACCAAGGTTCTCATCCTCGGCTCTGGTCCCGCCGGCTGCACCGCCGCGATCTATGCCGCCCGCGCCAACCTGTCGCCTTTGCTGGTGGCCGGTCTGCAGCCCGGCGGCCAGCTGACCATCACCACCGACATCGAGAACTTCCCCGGCTTCGCCGAAGCCGTGCAGGGCCCCTGGCTGATGGAGCAGATGCAGGCCCAGGCCGAACATGTCGGCGCCGAATTCATCTATGACACCATCGTCAGCGTCGATCTGACCAAGCGGCCCTTCGTGGCCCAGGGCGATTCCGGCGACACCTATATCGGCGAGACCCTGGTGATCTCGACCGGCGCCACCGCCCGCTGGCTGGGCATCGAAAGCGAACAGAAGTTCCAGGGCTTCGGCGTCTCGGCCTGCGCCACCTGCGACGGCTTCTTCTTCCGCAAGAAGGAAGTGGCGGTCATCGGCGGCGGCAATTCGGCGGTCGAGGAAGCCATCTATCTGGCCGGCATCGCCTCGAAGGTGACGCTGGTCCATCGCCGCGATTCCCTGCGCGCCGAAAAGATCGCCCAGGACCGGCTGCTGTCGCTGCCGAATGTCGAGGTGATCTGGGACTCCGTGGTCGACGAGATCCTGGGCGAAGGCAACCCGCCCGGCGTCACCGGCCTGCGCCTAAAGAACGTCAAGACCAACGCTGTGTCCGAGATCAAGCTGGACGGCGTCTTCGTCGCCATCGGCCACAATCCCAACACCGATCTGTTCAAGGGCCAGCTGACCCTGGACGACGAGAACTACATCATCACCAAGCCCGGCACCACCCAGACCAGCGTGCCCGGCGTCTTCGCTGCCGGCGACGTGCAGGACAAGATCTATCGTCAGGCCGTCACCGCCGCCGGCACCGGCTGCATGTCGGCCCTGGAAGCGGAACGTTTTCTCACCCACCATGGACATAGCGCTCAAGGCGCGGCAGAATAGTCCCTGGGAGACACCCCGCCGGATCAATGGCCGACTCCGGCGGGCGGGGAAATCAAGACGGCCGGGGCGACTGGAAACCGAATGGATTGGGACAAGCTTAGGGTGTTCCATGCTGTGGCCGAGGCAGGCAGCTTCACCCATGCGGGCGAAACGCTGAACCTCAGCCAATCAGCGGTCAGCCGCCAGATCAGCGCGCTTGAGGAAAGCCTCAATGTGCCGCTGTTCCATCGCCATGCCCGCGGCCTGATCCTGACCGAGCAGGGCGAACTGCTGTTCCGCACCGCGCGGGACGTGTTCGCCAAGCTGGCCATGACCGAAGCCCAGCTGTCGGAAAGCCGCGAACGCCCGCAAGGCCCCCTGAAAGTCACCACCACCGTCGCCTTCGGCACCCTGTGGCTGACGCCGCGAATCCGCGAATTCATGGAACTTTATCCCGATATCCAAGTCACCATGGTGCTGGATGACGGAGAGCTGGACCTGGCCATGCGCCAGGCCGATGTGGCCATCCGCATGATGCCGCCCCGCCAGCCCGATCTGGTGCAGCGCCATCTGATGCCCATGCATTACAATGTCTATGCCGCGCCGGAATATCTGAAGCGCCACGGCATGCCCAAATCCATCGAGGATTTGGACAATCACCGCATCATCGTCTATGGCGACGATTCCCGCCCGCCGGTGGGCAGCGTCAACTGGCTGCTGGAGGCCGGAGCCCGGCCCGAGCGTCCCCGCCGGCCGGTGCTGAAGGTCAACAACATCTATGGCATCTTCCGCGCCGTGCAAAGCGGCCTGGGCGTCGCCGCCCTGCCCGACTATTTCTCGCGCGAGGCCGATAATCTGGTGGAAATCCTGCCGGAACTGCGCGGCCCCAGCTATGACGCCTATTTCGTCTATCCGGAAGAGCTGCGCCATTCCAAGCGCATCGCAGTTTTCCGAGACTTCCTGATCAAAAAGATCGCCGATCAGGCCGATCAGATCGTCCTGCCGAAATAAAACCGCCGAATATCCCTGAGGCTATGAAGGGATTGCATGACATGCATTCCCGATCGTCTGTAGTCGCCCGACGCGGAACCCCCTATAAAACGGGTCAGCGGACGTGACCTATCGTCACATCCGACCCAGTTTCGATTTCGCTCTGCGAAGTCTTCTGCGTTCGGGTTTTGCCCGATCAGGGTCTTCGGACCCTACGTCTCCCAGACGTGAAGCCTCCCTGTTACTAGGAACCCTCCGGACTTGTTTCCGGAGGGTCTTTTTTGTTAAAAAACAAGATGTTGCACCAAACTACAGAGCACCCCAAGAAGTGCGGAGCGGGGCCTCAGAGGAGCATTACCCAATACGGGGCTTCGCTGGGGCTTCAGATTGACCCCATTACCCCGCCAACCGGAACCGGGGGCGTTGCGCCGTCATCTCGGGTAACGGCTGCCCCAGCACCTCGACCAGCTTCATTAGCTCGGTCATGATCAAGTCAGCCGCGCCAGCACAGGCCGCGTAATACCGGAACAGAGACAGCCCCAGCACGGGAGCGACTTCAGCAGGCGTACCGATCTCACTGGAATGGAGTTCCAGCCAGCGGCCTACGGACTCGCGCCAGGGCGAAAGCGCCTGTCGGGTAGCCAGGGGCTTCGGGCCTGACTTTTGGGCGCTGTAAGGCACCTCAGCGGGTTTGGCGATCTTGCGGACATACCGAGGGTGGGTGCCGAGCTTGGCGGCGACCTCGGCCACGGTCAGGCCGCTGGCGAGGAGCCGGGGGATTTCGTCTTTCTTCATGTTGGCACTCCATGAAAGAACCCCGCCATGTATATGACGGGGTTCTGAGGCAGAGCGGGTCTACAAAAGATAAATGTCGGAGGCATCATAGGGACGAACAATAGACTTGGCTTCTGACGGATGATCGCTCCCCTTCAGCAAAGCCTTCCAGAACTCGTCTCCCCACATGCCTCGCAAGAACATGTAGCGGCAGGCGTCAATCAACTGCATTCGATCCCAAGGGGTACGAGAACTCCGAACCCCATAATAGTCCTCAAGCTGATAGAAGGTCGGCACAGCTCCCTGGATTTCTTGCTCATCCAGATATTTGGAAAGCTCCTCCACCATCTCAGCCGACACCCGAAACTGATCTGCAAAAGGCTTGTGAAGGTCCGTGTTTTCAAAGAGGGGATAAACCCCTTCAGCCCAGGCGTAGACGTAGGCGGATGACAGATAGTCTTCCGTCCCCTTGGTCTTTGCCGTGCAGAGAATCTGAAAACGGGTCATCTGAAACAAGGCGTTATGACCGCCCTGCTCAAGTCCCACGGACACAAGACGCCGAATCGCTTCGGCGCGAGTCGGAGCATCGCGCTCCGCCCTACGCCAGTCATCAATGCGCCCCATCAGTTCTTCATCAAGCCGAAGCTCAAATCGTTCGCTCTTAGCAGCCATGACACAACTCCGCACAAAACACATATGCTACGTATAGCACGTACAAATGTCCGTAGCATACGGAAATATAGCGGAGTGTCAGTTTGCCTCCAGCCGCCGAATCAGCTCAAGCCGAGCGTCGGGCTCCATCAGGTCTTCGACAGCGGCCAGGATCACCTTTACGTCCCTGTTGCACTCGCCCAGCCCCGCCGCCTTCTCGCCCGCCGCCACCAGCCGCTCTAGCAGCCCTGCCATGGCCTTGGCAGTCGCCAGCCGCTCGGACACATCACCGGGGGCGAGGTCGGCGCGGATGCGCGAGCTGGCGCAAGAGCGGCGTCGGTTTGGGTATCGACGGCTGTTCATCTTGTTGCGACGCGACGGCGAATCGTCCGGGATCAGCCGCATCTATCGGCTTTATCGCGAAGAAGAGCTGATGGTGCGCAAGCGCCGGAATCGCCGCAAGGCCATTGGCACCCGTGCGCCGATCCTGGTTGAAGCACGGCCCAATGCCCACTGGTCATTGGATTTTGTCCATGACCAGTTGGGAAATGGGCGTCGCTTCCGCGTGCTGAACATCGTCGATGACGTGCCCCGGGAATGCCTGGCGGCCGTGCCGGACACCTCGATCTCGGGCATCCGTGTCGTGCGTGAACTGGCGGGTGTCATTGCCCGGCGGGGAAGACCGGAGATGATCGTCTCCGACAACGGAACCGAACTGACCTCCAACGCCGTGCTGAAATGGGCCCAGGATCAGCGGATCGCCTGGCATTACATCGCTCCCGGCAAACCGATGCAGAACGGCTATGTCGAGAGCTTCAACGGCCGCATGCGCGACGAGCTTTTGAACGAAACGGTCTTCACCAGCCTGCTTCAGGTCCGCGCCGTTATCGCGGCCTGGACGGCAGACTACAACACAGCCCGGCCCCATTCGGCCTTGGACTATCAGACCCCGGCGGCTCACGCCGCCAAACTCAAAGCAATGGGGGCAGGCTTTCCGCCCGTTCCGGGCTCCAAACCTGCCCCCATTGCTCAGACCGCGCCAACCGGCGTAACTTTGCTCAGGACTCTACCTTCGGCTGGATGAAAAAGACGAGGCAGGTCACCGTCGGCAAAAAATTTGACACTGCACACGAGCGATTGAAGCGTTTGAGCCCGCCTCCCCTTTGGGGAGAGCGGGTTTTATTTTTTCTGCATCCATAAGCCCTGGTTTTCCCGAGCGTCCCTCGTCTCACGAGGGGCGCGACAAGCCCGTGCAGCGTTTGAGCCACCCGGCATCGGGCCGTGTCACGCAGAGTCCAGGGCTTTTTCTTTTGGAGACCGCGATATCCACCAGCGAAAGCACTGCCCTACTCCCCCCTATTTGCCATGGCTCATTCTTAAAATCTTTCCATCCTTTATTGCTATTTTTACCAGAGCAACCCCACCAAGCATACCCTCAGGCAGGCTCCCCTCAACAACCCAGGCCCCATCCTCAAGATGAGCAGCAAATGGTTCTTCTGACCTTATTTTTTCAGCCCCATATACGGGAACCAATACTGCCTTAGCTATCTTAACTGCAGTTTCTTTATCAGGAACAAAACCATCTTTTGGAATATAAGAATATTCCTCAGACTCTGCACTGCCTCTTGAGGGGCGCAGAATAAGGCTGGTAAAAAAAGTAGCGTCAGCATCATGACTACTTTTGTATTCATTTTAACGCCCCCCCACCATAACCTAAGCCATTCCCGGTTCCCCATCCGACGCTTGTTAAGTCATCCTTCTTGAGAACATTTGTTGTTCCGGAACCACCACCTCCTCCGGAAGGAATGTATTCCTTAAAATACCCTCCAGGGGTGCCAAGAAAAGAAGGAAGCCCCTCTTTGTTTGCGTTATCGATATCTATCTTAGAAAAGTTCTCGTTGTCGTATCCTGGGTCAGGGGCTCCGTGTGTGTGATAGGTTCCTGCGTCAGTTGCCCAGAATGGATATGACCCAGGTTTTGAAGAGTCCTTATTTCCAGGATTGGGAGCCGTATAAGAATAAGTCCCACGAGTACCTGTCAAATCTGAGTTTCTGTAGAGGCGCCCCGCATATTCTCGACCTTCATTAATTGATGTTTGGTTTATATCTTGGAGAGCCGCAATAGCTGCATCGCGCAAAGTCGAATACTTATCACCTGGCGCCCATCCTAACGGGTCAACGAGGTTCAGCGGGTCGTTTCCGACATATGCGTAGAGATTTTTTCCTCCGTCATAGCCAATGGGATCAGTTTGCATGAAGCGGCCGAGTATAGGGCTGTACATACGGGCGCGATAGTAATACAGGCCAGAATTAGCATCCAGCACCCGGCCCGTATAGCGGAAGTTGCTGCCGGTCATGCTGCGGGTTTCGCCGAAGGGGCCATAGGCATATTTGCTGCCCACCGCACCATTGGCGCCGCTGTCGGCGATGACCGTGTTTTGCAGGTCGGCATGCAGCCAAGTCTTGCTGCCGTCCGCTGCCACGGTAACGATGTGCTCGTCCAGGCCGGGGCCATAGACGTAACGGCTGAGCAGTTTGCCCGAGCCGTCATATTGCCCCAACTCGCGCTGACCGTCCATCAAAGTACGGGTGGTCACGCCCGACACTGTCGCCGAGACGCGCCGGCCTATCCCGTCATAGCCATAGGAGGTAATCCCCTGCAGCGTAGTGGCGGCGATCAGGCGATTTGAGTAGTCATAAGCGAATGTGCTGATGCCGTCCGCAATCAGATTGCCGCGCCCATCATAAGCCGGAGACCCTGCACCGATGGCGGTGTACTGGTTCAAATCGCCAACAGTATAAGCCACCGAGTTACTGGCCCCCGGATAAGAAATGAAGGCGGAGTCAGTCGCTGCCACCGAGGTGACTTGATGCCCCTTGTTATACGTCACCGCCGAACCGACAAAGCTTTCCTTCAGGCTGATCAGATCGTTGCTAGCGGCGTCATAGCCGTAAGTCGCCGAAGTGCCATTGCCAAAAATTACCGAACTACGCTTCGACAACGGGTTCCAAGCGTAAGCCGCCATTGTAGCGGTGCCATTTTCTGACACCGTCGTCATGCGATTTAGAGCGTCATAACCATAAGCGATGGAGTAACCATCCGGCCAAGTTAGACGAGTACGATTGCCGTTCCTATCCAAGTTGTAGGACAGTTTTTGCCCCTGGGCATTCGCGGTAGAAACCTGACGCCCAGCCGTATCATAAGCGTTGGCAATGGCCTCGGTAGTGACGAAACGCACGACATATTGCCCCCACCAGACCTTCTGGATGCGGGGAGTACCGCCAGATAACTGCGTCACATGCCCCGCGAGGTCATAGGTCGTCCGCACCCCCCGGTCCTGAGCCGTACTCAAGGTCACTCGGTTGAGGGAATCATACTGCCAAAACACCATGCTGCCATCACGTAACTGCTTGGCCTCCATGTTGTCATTACCGTCCCATTTGACATATTCCATCGTGCCATCAGGATATTGCGTGGCTAAAGGTTTAGCCTTCGCATCATAGTAGTATGTAGTAACCCTGCCCCTGGCATCCGTAAAACTATTTACTTTGCCATAGGGGTAATAAGTATATGACTCCAAAGGAGCTGCCTGTATGGCGGAATTACTGACTGTAGAAATTCGGCCCATGAGGTCATATACCGTCTTAGTCACCCGCCCCAGCGGATCAGTCACCATGGCAGGACGGTCGGCCGCGTCATAGGCGTAAGTGGTGACATAGCCATTGGGGTCAGTCTGTGTCTTGACCTTGAAGCTTGGCGTATATGTCTGCGACACCGTCTGCCACGGCGCCGAAGCATTACCCGTCGCATAACTGACCGACAGCACGTTGTTGTCCGCGTCATAGACCGTCTTGGTGACCGCCCCCGTCGAATCCGGCGCCGCCACTTGGGTCACCCGGCGTAGCGCGTCATAGGCATTGATGGTGACATTGCCGTTGGGATCGGTCACCGTCAGCACATTACCCACCGCATCATAGCTAAAGCTCGTGGTCAGTTTCAGGTTGTTATAGTCATCAATTACAGACAGCAAGGTCTCGTTACTGGCACTGTAGACAAAAGAAGTCACCTTACCCAGCGGATCAGTCTTGGTCAGGACCTGACCACGGCTGTTATAAGTGAAGCGATAGATCGCACCATCCGGTCGCGTGACCTTAACTGGTAGTCCACTAGTGGCATCATAGGCGGTTTTGGTGACATTGTTATTGGCGTCGCTCGTCGCAGTCTGCTTATTCCACTTCGGGTCATAGCTCCACCCCATCGAACCAAACGAATCCTGGCCTGAGAACATATAAGGGGCTTGCAATGGGGAGCTATAAGACTCTTTGCCAATCTCATAAGTATTCGTCACATTCTGGTAGTGCTCTGGTGACGAATTATCGTATTTGAATTCAGTCCTCCAACAATTAACAAACTCAGTCCCAAAAACATCACAATATGGATTGGAGGAACTGACCAATCTTGCCAAAGGATCATAGCTATAGGTGGTTAGATTGCCGTAGGCATCAATCTCCGAAACCGTCTTACCATGGCCATCCAAGTAATAGACATGGCTGGCGTTGGTGGCGTCTATCACCTCGGTCCGGGTACCAGCAAAATAGGACTTAGTCAGATTGCCATTGGCATCTATTTGCTTCTTAACTCGCCCCAGACTGTCGCAGATATTGGTGACAAAGGCATTGCTGGGCTGAGATGGGTAGAAGATCGAGATTAACTGCCCTGCTGTTCCGTAAGTGTATTTTGTCACATTGCCCATCGGGTCCGTGAAGGCCGTCAGGTTCTTTGACGAATCATAACCGTAGGATACCGAGCGGCTTCCATCACTGATCCCACTCACCAGATTTTGCGCGTTGTAGCTGAAAGACAGGCTGCGCCCCATATTGTTGGCAACTTGGGTCAGATAACCGCTGGAATTGTAGGTGAAATTCACCATCGGCCCAGCCGGCGACACCCAACTGGCAATATCGCCCTGGCTATTGAAGTTCAGCGTCACGCCCTCGGCCGTCTTGTAGACATAATTGCCCGCGCTGGTCTGGCTGAGGCTGGCTTGCGAGGTCAGCGGCGGCAGATAGCTACCGTCGGTCAGTTTGACAAATATCTCGCTACTACCGGGCTGGTTAATGGCAACCGTATTGCCGATCAACTGATCCATCATCCAGCGAACCACTTGGTTGCCAACGATAATGCGCGGCAAAGGCGTATTGACCGCCGTTCGACCGTTTAAAATGTCCTGCACCACATAAATGGCGGCGATGGAAGCTGCGCCCGCAACAGGAGAATCCGCCCCCATGCCCTGAAAACCGTCACTGCCCGAGAAGGCGCCGTAGGAGAAGCTGTGGGTCCAACCCAGCCATTGCCAATCAAATATGCCCCACCAGAGGACGCGTAGATGCTTAATGAGCCGCTTTGATCGCTCCCTTTGAAGGGATGGGTAATCACCACCGGCAGAGAGACTGTCGCCCCAGCTTTCTGAGATGAACCAGTCGTCTGAGTGACACCGTCCAACGCCAAAACTGGCTGCAGAGAGCCATTAAAGAATACCGTCAAGCGATGACCTTAAATATCTGATGAGTTGAAAATGATATTACTGCCGCCGGGCACCGATACTTGTAACGTGGTACGATATTGTGAGGGCATGGAGGCCGCACTCGTAACGGCCGTAGCTTTATAAAGCCAGGGCAGACTAGTTTTCCGCGACACAGCCCCTAAGGTCCCCATGGGTAGAGGTTTAATACTCTTACCACCAATAATGCCCGCAGTACCTGCCGCAGGCTGGTTACTCTTGATCCAATTGGTCAAATTGTTGCTATAGGTCTCAAGATCGGCACGAATTTTAGTACGATTAATACCGGTTGCTGCCGTATTGGTAATGGTAGCTCCCGAAGTTGCATCAGACAAAAAGCCTGTTTGGCTATAGCCCATTGCCGTCCCCAAGTTAACCTGAGGCTCACTCCAACTGTAGGGATTACGATCGTATGATTCCAGCTTTGACGCAGGATCAAACTGGTAAAAGGTTCCATTGATGCTGACCTGAACCCAGGCCCAAGAGACGACTGCGCCATGGGCTTTTTGGTTTCCATCGACGTAACAGGTCCCGGAAAAGCCGCCTGAGCCTACGCCATAAAGGCACGCACCAATCGAATCATCAATCCCCAACCAAGACGACAGCTGGTCTTGATTCATCTGGATCTGACCGAACTGGAACTGAGGATTACTGATGGAGGGGTTGCTAAGCGAGGCCTGCTGCAGCAACTGCACCATCAACTCAGCTTGGTCGAACGCCGTCCCCTGCCCGTCGATCAGTGCTCCCAGCGGTCCCTTCAAACTGCCATAGATCGGCAGGGTCGAGATGTTGTTGTAGACAT